>Ga0190284_1000009_pt1 | contig 204577 bp, 140 predicted proteins | sample 48691812_MG_FD_161668 | JGI IMG/M metagenome (GOLD analysis project Ga0190284, IMG submission 161668) | Hydrothermal vent microbial mat bacterial communities from Southern Trench, Guaymas Basin, Mexico - 4869-18-1-2_MG | ecosystem: Environmental > Aquatic > Marine > Hydrothermal vents >... | reverse complement strand
ATTCTCCCGCCCCCCCCCCCCCCCGTCACCCTGGCTGACTTCCGTTATTTTTACGACATCAACAACAACCGCCTCTTCCAAGCCAAGCAGCACTACATCGGCCAAGGCCAGGCCTACACCTACGACGAGGTAGACCGGCTGATCCGTTTCGACGAGGGGCATCTTGTGGGTGGCGTGATCCCCAACCCGATCGACACGGAGGTCTACGGTCTCGACGACGTGGGTATCCGCAAAGCGCACGAGAAGAACGGACAACTCTTCACCAACAGCGTCGACTCCATGAACCGCTATGCTGCCTCATACAATGAGGGATCAACTTCTGGACTTGAAGCACAATCTGCCGTTGCGGAAGGTGAGGTTGTGGCTGTACTTTTTCCACCAGACAGTGTTGATGTGGTCTGGAATCTTGTCGAGCGATAGCAGAACACCATCATCTTCAGCGGTTTCACGTGGGTCGTTTTGCGACGGTGATCGATCGACGGTCAGCCGAACTCCACTTGCACTATTCTCGAAGTGTGACAGCGCCTTGCCGTCTGCATTAAGCCGATCTAAACCCCGTGAAAGCGGGGCGTGTCACCGCCTCTTGTTGGTTGAGCGGCTGTTCGAGATAGAATATGGCTGGTACGAACCCTACCGTGGCTGAATCGTTCAGAGATCAAGGAAAAGCAGCGGACCGCAGACGTGAACAGGATTGGAATACTCCACTTTTCCTTCGAGCTGGTCTATGCGAGCAATCGGCAAGCGCATTTTTGCTAGAACACACCGCGTCGCCCTCCCTCGCCGTTGGAATACGGTTGGGTGATTGTCAACACGAGGCTACCATCACACGTTTCCGATTTTATCGAAGATGCCGGTCGGGCTACCGATGGCCGTGGCCTATGAGTCAGGTAGGCGAGCCAGATCGAGCCACTCCTTTTCGGTTTCTTGGATGGTGTCATGGTGTCATCAGCGGCCGGGCAAGACAGCGTTCCTAAGGTAGGTATGCAGGGGCTTCCCGGCGATGTGCTTTCGCCATTGGAGCCCTGCCAGGTCCGTGCATTGAATCGGTGAACGTAGACCGTTCCTTTCCGGCTCAACGGCTGAAAACCCCTTCTTCCAGTTCGTTTCGAAAAGGAAGAAGGGGGCAGTCACTGTCTATTGGCGAGCTTTGGGGGCATCAGGCGAGATCACTCGATCTTGGTGGCAACGGCGTTGGAGGCCTGGCCGGGCTGGATTACCTGGAACCAGACCGGTGTCGGCGGCAGGCTCGGGATCGCGAGGGTCCATTCCACGTGTCCGTTGATGTTGGTGTAGTAAGGTCCATGGCCGGCCTCTGGTCCCTTGAGCCGCATCATCACACTGAGTGGCTGGTAGTAGGTGTACGCCAATCCTTTAACTCCGTAGACCAACCAGGTGTCGGTGTAGCTCTGCGCGCCCTTGGTCGTGAAGGTACAGAAGCCACCGGCAGGTGCCACAGTTGGAAAGAGCGAGAGGGTGAAGTCATAGTCGAGCTCGTAGACGTACACCGCTCCGGCATCGAGGCCGTTTTCGTTGTCGTTGCGGTTAGCTCCCATAACGACAGTGTCCTCATACAAAGTTATCCCGCTACCATTGACATCCTCCGCCTTCCCGTCGGCTCCCAAGATCATAGACTCAATTACCCATTCATCGAGTATATGGTCATATGTCAAAAGGTAGCCCGCTCCTGAATCGAATCCCTGGATATCGCAACGAATAGCTGAAATGCCTGCTTTTTCTCCATAAACCGATACCCAACGCCCTAATCGATCACCATCCTGAACACCCTCCGACAAGAGCTTTTGATGTTTTTTGAATTCTTCATCAATGACATCCCATTTATAGACGTAAACAGCGCCGGATTTGATGCCCGGAGATGATTCGTGGCGTGGTGCACCAATGAACAGCCATTCTCCATACAGTGAAATGGAATCGCCGAATAAATCATCGATACCACCTTCTGAGGAGTGTAACTTCTGATTTTCCACCCATGGATTTTGAGGGAGATATGGGTCGTAACGAAACACGTAAACGGAGCCAGCGTCTACGACTGGTGTATCTTCATAATACGCCCCTACAATGATCGTATCACCAAACTTGGATAATCCCCACCCGAAACGGTCTTCCGGCTCACCATCCGACGCTAGGAGTTTCTGTTCTTCTATCCACTGTCCTGATTGATAACGAAATACGTACGCCGCTCCCGCGTTGTATCCGAGATCATCATCTGATCGATGACCAACAACGATGATATTGCTATCGATCGTCAGCATAGAACCATAATAATCTAGCTCTGTTAAATCGTTGGGAATGAGAGTATCTTCGAGCTGCCAGCTCAGATTGTAACGATAAACATAAACGGCACCGGAGTCTCTGCCTTGTTCATCCGCAAAAGGCGCGCCCACCACGATGATCTCACCGTCAGTGGCCACGTAGCTACCGAATCGGTCCATGGGATCACCAGAAGGTGGAGTAAGGGTTTGTTCCGGCTTCCACTCTCCGTTGATAGGATCCTTCCGAAAGATGTAGACATTTCCCCAGAACGGCCCCTGTGGATCGGCGTATCCGACAGCGGCGACAACGAGTACATCGTCGGCCATGGCCAAGTGCGAGCCGAGATGATCATGATCCTTCCCATCCGGTGCCAGCACCCGCTGGATCTCGGTCATCGCATCGTAACCCAAAAGCTCCACCGCACCACCGCAGAACAATCCGAGCAGCAACGCACCTACGACTATTTTCTTCATGATCGATGTCTGCATAGCGTGTCCTCCTCACTGATATCAAATATCGTTGAATAAACAAAGAAACAATCAAATCACGTTGATGGGTTTACCAGGCGTTCCGATTCCGGACCATCTTCACTTGAATTGATCAAAAACAATACATAATATGAAGATTGATCGATTGTGTCATAATATGAACGTATATCGATCAATCCAACATGATCTACATGTCGACGCGGTCATGTTTCGATGATATTCTGCTTCTTGATCGCTTACCCTGTCATGCGTAGTGACTGTATCGAAACCACAAGGAAATACCAGATTTTTCGGAAATTATGAACCGATGCCCCACCGAGAGGCGACCGAGCACCCTGATTTGACAGCCCTGTTCGAAGAGATCGGCTCTGGAGATCCCAAATCGATCAACCGGTTATTTGCCGTAGTCTACGACGAACTACGTGCCATAGCGCATAACGTCTTGCGGCGAGAGAATCGCAGAAAGCCTCTCGAAACGACGACGCTCGTCCACGAGGCTTTCCTGCGTCTCTGTCCCCGGGGAATCAACACCTGGCAGAACCGCCACCACTTCTTCGGCGCCGCGAGCCGTGCCATGCGCCGGATTCTGGTCGATGAGTGCCGTCGCCGCAAAAGCTTGAAACGCGGCGGCGACCGGCAGACTCTTTCCCTCAACGAGGGGAGGGAGCAGTTTTTTGCGCACGAGAATGACGAGGGCTTTTTCGATGAGATCGAGGCGCTGCATGTTGCGCTGAAACGTTTCGAGTCCCACACCGAGCATGTACGGCAAGTGCAGGTCGTCGAGTATCGCTACTTCGTAGGCCTCACAGCACGAGAATCGGCGGACATTCTGGGCGTGTCGGAGAACACCGTGAACAACGACTGGGCCTACGCCAGGGCCTGGCTGAAACGTGCGCTGATAGGAGGAGACGATGGTTGAGAGTCACACTCGCACGATCCACGAGCTATTCATCGAAGTCAAAGACTGCGATCCAACAGAGCGCGAGGCGAAGCTGCAGCGCATCGAGTCGAAAAATCCCGAAATGCGCGGCGAGGTGGAATCGCTGCTCGCGGCGCTCGATGACGACCCGGAGTTCCTCGAGAACTCTCCTTGGCACTATCTGGCTAGAGAGCGCCTGCACGATGCTGGCCGGAAGGTCGAGCCGCAACAAGGCGGTCACGATCTGCCTTTCCAGCGCCTCGGTGCCTTCCGTCTGATCGACAGGCTCGGGGCCGGTGGCATGGGCGAGGTCTATCTGGCTGTGCAAGAGCCGATCGGCCGCCAGGTGGCGCTCAAGGTAATCCGCCGCGATCGCATGCGCTCTTTCGACGTGGTGCAGCGTTTTATGCGCGAGGTGGATGCGCTTTCGAAGATCCGCCATACTAACATCGTGACAGTCTTCTCCAGCGGCGAAGAGCGTGGCTTGCTCTACTTCGCCATGGACCTCGTGCCGGGCCAGAGCCTCGAGGAAATGCTGTCCGAGCAAGCCGCGAACGAGGCTCGCATCCCCGTGCCGCGAGTCGTGAGCTGGATGCGCGACATTGCCCGGGCGCTCGAGAATGTGCACAGCGAGGGGATCATCCATCGCGACGTGAAGCCGGCCAATATCCGCATCACGCCGGATGGTTTGCCGATGCTCGTCGATTTCGGCATCGCCCGCCAGGAGGGTTTGTCGACACTGACCATCACCGGATCTTTCCAGGGTACCCCCCACTTCGCGTCACCCGAGCAGATCGAGTCGGCGAGCGGCGCGATCGACGGGCGCACCGATATTTACTCACTCGGGGTGACGCTGTATCGGGCAGTGACCGGCTGTTTGCCCTTTACCGGTGACACGACCGAACAGATTTTTCACAGGATCCTCGCACAAGAGCCGATCCCTCCGCGGCGGCACGATCCAACACTCTCTCGCGATCTCGAGACGGTGATCCTCAAAGCGATGGCCAAGGAGCCTGCCCGGCGATACGAATCGATGGGCGCCCTGGCCGATGATCTCGATCGGGTTCTCAGGGGCGAGGAGATCTCCGCCCGGCCGATGGGCTTCACCACCCGTTGCTTGAGACGTGTCCGGCGGAACCCGGTGGCCGGTGCAGCGGTGGGAGTGGCCTTGGCCTCCATCCTGGCCCTCTCGATCTGTGTGCCCTGGATCTACGCGCTGGCGGAAGCCGACAAGCGGCGAGTTGCGGAGCGGGAAGCCGACCGAGCCAAAACCATCACGGACTTCATGGTGGAAATTCTCTCCGCCGCCAATCCTTATGTGACCGGACCAAATGTCAAGGTCGTCGATGCTCTCGACGGTATGGAGGCCAAGATCGAGCGCGATCTCGGCCACCAGCCGGAGATTGCGGTCGTGCTCTACGACACTTTGGCGAGCATCCGCCGTGATCTCGAATGTTATGACGAGGCGTTACGTTCGGTGAAGAGCGGCTTGGCGCTCTGCGCCAGTCTTGTCGACGACAACCACCACAGCGAGCTGATGCTCAGCAACACTAAAGCTACGATCCTGGAACGTTTGAAACGGTATGGCGAAGCCGAGTCCCTTTTCCGGGACGTTCTCCAGCAGCGGCGCGAGCTCTACGGCGACGATCACCTCGATACCATCACATCGATCAACAATTTGGGGAGTTGCCTCGTCCGGCAGGGCCGCCATGACGAGGCTGGTTTCCGGTTCAGCGAGGCGCGCGATCGTCTTGCAGCGCTCGGCAAGCACGACCATCCGCAGTGGCACAAGGTGCTCAACAACCTTGGTATTGTATATCTGCGCCGCAAGGAGTTCGGCGAAGCTGAAAAGCTCTTACGCGATGCTCTCGCGATCCGGAAACGCAAGTGCGGCAACGATCATCGCTACACGCTGAGCACGATAAACAATTTGGCAGAAGCCATGCGCGGCCGGGGACGAATCGAGGAGGCTGAGGAGCTTTTCCGGCGCTGCCTCGAGGGACGCCTGAGAGTCGATCCCGATGGCTCCGAATCGGTGTACACGACGCAGTTCAACCTGGCCAGTCTCTTGATGTCACGCAAGGCCTACACCGAGGCCGAATCGCTATGCACACAAGCCTACGAGGGATTCAAGTCCCTCGAGGGCGACTATACACTCGAGAAGCTGCGGATCATGGAAGTTTTGGCCTATCTGTTCGTGCGTCAAAAGAAGTTCGCTGAAGGCGAAAAGCTGCTGCTCGAGCGGCTGGACATGGCACGCACCAGCGAACCACAAGAGACCGATCCCTCCGGCACGATTGGCGCACTCTTCGCCCTGCAAAAACTCTATGAGGCCTGGGGCCGAACGGACAAGGCCACACAATACGCGAACTCGATCGGCGAGCTCGAGAACACCCTCGACGTTCAGTAGTCTTTAAGTTGAGCCACAATGATTCTCAACACCCGATGATGATCCATCGCCAAGACAGCTCGATTTAATCATATTTTTGCCAACGATTCCGGAGGGTACGGCATTCCCGCTGATCCTGCAGATTTGGTACAGTCGTCCGTCGAGCCCGAAGCCCTGGAGGACAAAAACGATGAAGTATGCATGCCTAGCGGTGATGGTTGCGCTCGTGCTGCTCGCGACCGGTGTCCTAATACGGTGCCGTATGTCCTAATACGGTACCGGTAATACGGGGGTAATACGGTGCCGTAGCAATCTGTACGAGGTTACGATCCGGGGTAATACGGTGCCGTAGCAATCTGTACGAGGTTACGATCCTGCTCGACAACGTCGTCTCCCGAAAGCACCGTATCATTTCCGAATCGGGTAATCATCCGTTGCGGGCCGCTCCAGCGAACTGTATTGGACGTACTCGTAATCCGCCTGCAACAGGAAAAGTAAGGAAAGAGCAGAAAGAGGGAAAGGTTTGAAAATCGTTCGCGGGGTTAGAGAAAAGAGACAACCGGGGCAATGACCTGCTCCAACTGCCTCTTTTTTCTGTCTCGATCGCGCTGCTTCTTTCAATAGCGCTCACTCGATGGTGGTGGCGACGACGTTCGATGCGTTGCGATTCTGGCACGCCTGGAACCAGATGTTCATGCCAACCGCGGCTGCAGGGATCGGGCGAATCATATCCAGGTAACCGTTCCCGTCTGTCCAGTCAGGGCCAGCGCCGTTCTTGGGCATGTTGAGACCAAGTGTCACGTCGAGCATGGAGACGTAAGTGGAACCGAGGCCGTTCAGGCTATAGACCAGCCAGGTTTTTGCAAAAGGAGCCCCATCTGTAATGGTGAAGGTAGCCGGCTGACCGGCGACAAGGGGATCGGGGCTGACTGCCAGGGAGAACGCGGAGAAGAACGGGTAATGGTATCCAATGTCGACCACACCTGAATCCTGGACACCGTCAGTCCTGGTCGTGCCGGTGATCATTGCTGAAGCGGGGTCGCCGCCGTTCACGCAAGGATTGCTGACTCCAGGCTGGCAGGGATCCTGCTCGAGAAGGAAGTCGTTGTTCGGGTTGGCGTCGAGTCCCTCTGGGTCTACGAAGCGTGGGTCAGTATCGATGTTGCCGGGTAACTATTCAGCAAAATAATCTGCAAAAAAGGAATAATTTTTCTTGACAGGCTTTTCAAGCAAAAAATTTGAATTGGCGGTGTAGTTAATCAAATCTTATTTTACGCTCTTTCAAAGCGCTCAATGCCCACGTGAGACGTTTAAATTCTGTCACCATAGCGAATCCAGTCCCGATTGTTTGATGGCGTAGGAACCAATCCTGAGGGCGAAAATCCCACCTTAAATATTGGGTGTATAATAGTTACATCGTAAGAAGCAAAGTGGTTTTTGACTTTAGGTGCAACTACGTGACGATAGATAATATCGACATTAATGCTGCCATCAGCAGGGTAGAGAAAATCCTCGACGAAGAAAAGAAAGAGAGTTGAACCGAGTTTCACGGGGATCTTGTTCGGGTTCTGAAGCACACCGGCGGTGCGAGCGGCTTCTCCAGCGCCGGGGTCACCATGGGAGCAGTGTCATGCAGATCGGAATGATCGGTCTCGGACGGATGGGAGCCAACATGCTGCGCCGCCTGCTCGGCGGCGGCCACCAGGTGGTCGCCTACGATCGAAGCCTCGACAAGGTCCGAGAGCTCGAAAAGGAGGGTACCGCGGGAGCGTCCTCCATCGAGCAGCTCGTCGCTCTGCTGCCTCCCCCCCGCGTGGTCTGGATCATGCTGCCCGCCGGAGATCCGGTGGAAGAGACGCTTGCCGGGCTTGCGGGACTCCCGGTGCAGGGGGATGTCATCGTCGAGGGTGGCAACAGTTTCTTCAAGGACGACGTGCGGCGCGCGCAGGAGCTCGAGAAGAACGGCATCGGATACGTCGATGCAGGGGTTTCGGGAGGGATCTGGGGGCTCGAGGTCGGCTATGGAGGGTAGCCATCTCTTCTACCTCGCTGTTCCCCCATCGCTCTACAGTACGATCACGGGGCGGCTGAAGGCGGCCGGCCTGGTCGACGAGAATGAAAGCGGCTCGCCCTTCGCGCGGGTGATCTACGAAAAGCCGTTCGGCCGGGACCTGGAGAGCGCCCGCGCTCTCGGCCGTGAGCTCCTCGAGAACCTTCGTGAGCGGCAGATCTACCGGATCGATCACTACCTGGGTAAGGAAACGGTTCAGAACATTCTCATGTTCCGGTTCGCCAACGCGGTCTTCGAGCCGGTCTGGAACCGGCGCTACATCGATCACGTCCAGATCACCGTCGCCGAGAGCCCGGGGATCGAGCACCGCGCCGGCTACTACGAGCAGGCCGGGCAGCTCCGCGACATGTTCCAGAATCACATGCTGCAGATGCTGGCGCTCGTCGCCATGGAACCGCCGGCCTCGTTCGAGGCTGACCGTGTCCGCGACGAGGCGGCGCGGGAAGCTGTGGCCGCAAGGGGGCTGTTCAGCTTCGTTCTTGCTGGGGGCGGGACTCCGCGCGGCCTTTACGCGTCGCTGGCGCGGGCGCCTTTCAAGGACAGCATCGACTGGTCAGCGACCCATTTCTTCTGGGGGGACGAGCGCTGTGTTCCGCCGGACCATCCCCACAGCAACTACGCCATGGCACAGGAGTCGATGCTCAGGTTTCTGGACGTTCCGGAGACCAACGTTCATCGCATTGCGGCGGACGTTGCGTCCCCGCAAGCAGCCGCCGCGGACTACGCCGGAGTCTTGCGCGGGTTCTTCGGAGGCACCGCTCCGGCCTTCGATCTCGTGCTGCTCGGCATCGGCGAGGACGGGCACACGGCGTCGCTCTTTCCTGGAAGCCCGGCGCGGGAAGCGACCGGCGACGAATGGGTGGTCGCGGTGCACGCGCCGATGGCCTCGCCGCCGGGGGACCGAATCACGCTGACCCTTCCGCTCATCAACCGGGCGCGGCGGGTGATGTTCCTAGCAGCGGGACAGAGGAAGCGGCGGGTCGTTCGAGAGATCTGGCAGGATCAGGCCGCGGTGGCGGAGCACTACCCGGCGGCACGAGTCGAGCCGCAGGGAACACTGGCCTGGTACGTTGACGAGAGCATCGCCGCCGGAGAGGATGCGTGATCACCAAGCGTCCCCGCCGTCCCGATCCCGTCCGCCCGCTTGGTCCCAGGGCGCCGGGCCGTGTGAGTCAATCGTGCCCTGTTGCGTATAACGATCTTCCTTCTCCTATCGGACAGCCAAAGATGTCCCGAGCCAAATCAGACATCCTCAAACGCAAGGCGGACCGCGTTTGCTTCCTGATCGTGGCCACCGACTACCCCGAGATCGACATCGAGATCGAAAAGTCCAAGGTGCGCGATCTCTGCGAGGAACTTTTTCCCGACCGGCTGTGGCTCTTCGACGCCGTCTACGAGACGCGCTTCAAACGGCTCTGGGAGCAGTTCCGCGAAGGATCGGAGGGGGCAGCCGGCTGGAGTCGGTGACAATCCGGGGAACACACCGGCGCAAGGACAACGCGAAGTCTCCCACCCTCCTGTGTCGCCAGGCAAGCGTTCGCGATGACCTCCGGGCTCTCTCACTAACTCTCGTTGTCTCGTTCCGAGCTTGGCACCCTCTACTTCTCGGCGTGCCGGGTAGCGCCTTCCTTCGATTGTTGATCCGCCTCTTCCTTCAACTCCTTCTCCAGGAGCGCCCGGTGCTCCGCCGCCATTTCCGGCTTTCCCCAGTCCTCATAAAGAGCCGTCAGCAGTGATAGAGCTTCTTTTTTCTGCTCTCGCTTATCACCCAATACAAACTGCAGCCCCGACCAGCCCTCCCGCAGGTGAGTTTCGGCGTCTTCGAATTTTTTGAGCTTGATCAGGCTTCTGCCATAGGTGATCAGGGTTTCGTGTCTCTCGATCGACTCGGCCGGTAACTCGCTCCGAGCGGTTTCAACGGCTTCCCTCAGCAGATCCTCGGCTTTAGCTGTGCGACCTTGCCTCAGGTAGATCAACGCCAACCTGTTTTTCACTGAGAGAGACTCTATGGCGTACACCCTTTGCTGCTGCCTGAGGCGGTTATCCAGAATCTGCAAATATAGCGATTCGGCTCTGGAGAGCTCTCCCTTCTTGACGAACAAGTCTCCTAATCTCTCCCTAGAGGCGGCCGTGTAATCATTTTCTAAATCCGTTTCCAGTTCCGATACCTGGAAATCCAGAGCTTTGGTCAGGAGGGACTCCGCCTCGTCGATCCGCCCGGTCTTCAGCAGAACGGATGCCAGGTTGCTCATCGATAGGGCTGTTTCGGCACTGTCCTCACCGAGCACACGGCGACGCTTCTCCAAGACCTCGCGAAAAAGGCGTTCGGCCTTGGCCAGCGCTCCCAATTCTCTGTATACGCAGGCCAAGTTGTTCATCGTTTTGAGAGTGCTGGGATCCTCCTCTCCCAGAAAGCGCGATTGAATCTCCAATGCCTTCTGGAATTGGCACTCGGTTATATCGTATCGGCCGAGATAATAATAAACAGTGCCGAATGCGCTGCATATCTTCGCTTCGGTTTCCGGGTAATCCTGGAAGGCTTTTCGATCGATCTCGTCAATCGCCCACTCGAGCACCTTTACAACCGTTACGTCTTTTCCACGCCTGACGGGAATGGGAGACTGAAAAACTTCGTTCATGAACTCGCTGATTGCTCTGTTTCTCTCGGCTTCCTTCATGGCCGCGTTCTTCTGCTTCGTTATTTGAACGACATACCAGGGGATCGAGAGGATCAGAGCGAGAATAGCTGCCAGAGACACACCAATGGCCGCGCTCAACGTGGGATTCCGTTTACACCGTTTCCATATCTTTCTCGGGAATCCGGCCGGCTTGGCCTGGATGACCTCGCCGTGAAAGAAACGCCGGAGGTCGCCAGCGAAGTCCGCCATGGACTGGTAGCGATGATTGGCGTCCTTCTCCATTGCTTTCAGGCAGATGACCGCCAAATCGTGTGGAACACGCGGGTTGATCTTTCGCGGATCACTCGGATCCTGAAGGATGATCCTCTTGAGGATCTCATGAGTCGTTTCCCCCTCGAACGGAACCTTCAGTGTCAAGGCCTCGTAAAGGGTCACGCCGAGGGAATAAATGTCGGTCCGCCTGTCGATCCCGATCCGCCGGCTCAACGCCTGCTCGGGCGACATATAGTAAGGTGTGCCGGCGAAATCGCCCGTTCGGGAGAGCGCCAGGGCGTCTTCGATTTTGGCCAGGCCAAAATCCGTCACCTTGGGCGACCCAGCCGGGTCCAGGAGGATATTGGAAGGTTTGACGTCTCGGTGGATGACGCCACCAGAGTGTGCGTTTTCCAGCGCGTCAGCTACCTGCGCAATGAGCTCGCCCGTCTGGCGAAAATAGCCCAACGGGAGGTCCTCTTCGCGGCGGAGCTTCTCCAACAGGTTCGATAGAGTGTGGCCTCCGCAAACGAGTTCCTGGGCTATGTAGTGAGTCCCCTCAAGTTCTCCCACGGCGTAGATGGCCACGATGCCCGGGTGCCTCTGCCGCCCGCCCGCCTCGGCCTCGCGGCGAAACTTCATTACGGCGTCACTGGAGAAGCTGAGATGTTCCGACAACACCTTCAGCGCCACACGACGATTCAATGAAATCTGATCTGCCTCGTAGACGACACCCATGCCTCCGCGGCCAATCTCGCGTATGAGGCTGAAATCACCGAGCTTGCGCTCACAGTATCCTTGCTCCATTTCAGCCTCCAGCGGCTGATCACGACCCTCGTCTGCATCTTCGGGAAGCGCCGTGGCCACCAGGAGAAAGCTCTCGATCTTCTCGCGTAGCTCCTCACCGCCTTCTGGATGGCTCCGACAGAAAACCTCCGGATCAGGATCCTCACCGGCGAACCAGGCGATGCGAAACTTCTCCAGCTCGGCCTGGACCGGATCGTCCGATCTGCCGAACTCGTTCCGGTCAATCATATCACCACCTCCCCTCACCGCCGGATCGGTCTGACCAAATCGTCAAACTTCCCGGTACGCAAAGCCCAGATTTTCTCGCCCAGCCGACTCACGACGCGCCTGTGTTTCAACCGCGCAGCAGTTTCAGAGACTCCCAAACGCCTACCGATGTCGGCCCAAGACAGCTTGTCCCATTGACGGAAGATGAGTAATTCACGGTCCTCCGGATCGAGGAACTCCATACCCATCCGAACCCATGCTTCTTCCTCGTGACGTTCCGCCGACTTGCTTGGTGTCTTCACCTCGTCACGCGGACGATCCAGCGAAAGGACTGTTTCAGACGGAAGCGGCCGCTCACGAGCCAATTCGCGACGGCGGGCCGTGAACCAGTCGTGCTTGCCACGAATCGTGTTTTCCACAATTCTCAAGAGTAGAGCTCGAAAATGCGCTTCCCTGGCAACGGAAAACCGCGGCCCATATTCGAGAAACTGGACCATCGCGTCCTGAACGTAATCACTCGGGTTGGCCGCTTGACGCAGAAGTCCCCCAAGCCGCCGTCCAACCTGTTCCTTGATCCAAGGAAGGTGGCGTTCGACAAGGCTCTCCAGGGCTTCCCGATCTCCCTTGTGCCACCGATCGAGAAGCTGAGTCGTCTCGGTTTTCGCTTCAGCCATATGGTTTACTTACCAGACTTGCGCCCGGAGCTCAACCGGTCACATCGCTTGGACACACCTAATCGGGTTTGGCTTCAAATAATTTTACTCTTAACGTGAACGCTTTTACGCCGGTTTCCCCTTTTTACTTTCGACGACGAAAAAAAGCAACCGCGATTTTGAGATAGGAAAACCCAGACGCTTTATTAGCATCTATCAATATTCATACTTTGGAGGAAATCTACTATAGGCAATTGACGGACGACTGTTGGAGTTCGTTCATAAACCAACATTTTTGTGATTGATGTAACCTCAGGAGGCTTCTAGTAGCTAATCAAAACCTTTTGACACAAAGGAGAATTACTGTGAAAATTATATCCATATTTCCAATCTTTCTATTCTTATCGACTCTGGGATTTTCGCAAAATACATGGATTGTGGACGATGACAACACTGACCCTCCGTGGCTTGGCACCTTGGCAGATCCATTTCAGCTTATCCAGGACGGAATTGATGCTGCATCTGATGATGATACGGTGCTTGTGATGTCAGGGATATATTTGGAGTGCATCGACTATCTCGGTAAAGCGATTACGGTCAGAAGCGAGAGTCGTGATCCCAGAGAAACGATCATTGACGCCCAGTTTCTCGGTCGTGCCGTAACTATCGAGAACACCGATGGAAAAGGCGAAACAGTTGTTCTCGACGGATTAACGATAACCCATGGCATCTGTGAGACAGACGGAGCAGGTGCCGGTGTCTATATTCACGAGTTCGACGCTGTACTATCCAACAATATCATCAGAAACAACCATGCTATTTTATCGGATGGTGGAGAAGGCGGCGGCGTTTATTGTGCCTCGGGCTCTTCATCGCCTTCGCACACTACGGTGTTTGAAAACAACCTGATTTTCGGAAATTATGCTGGTGGAAATGGAGGAGGAATCCGTGTTGCTGGAACGGCCGGAGCACAGAATGCAATCCTGATTTTCAATACGATAGCCGACAATACCTCTTACAAGAAAGGAGGAGGATTAGGCATCGACTCAGGCGGCTATGTATCCATAGTCAATTCGATACTCTGGAGTAACTCCTGTATTGAAAAAAAAGGAGACCAAATTGCCATCTGGGAAACAGGCTCTTCGGTTGCGATCAGTTACTCTGATGTACAAGGTGGGGAGGACTCTGTCGAGGCGCCGGTAGGCACATTCTACTGGAGCGACGGTATGATTTCAGCATGGCCAGATTTCGTTCACAACGATGATGACTACTATTATTTTCTCAGCCAAGAGCCAGTTCAATATGTCAAAAGTATTTGCGTGGACGCTGGTGATCCTGGCACAGGAGAACCGATACCAGATGCGATATCGGGGTGGACCACGAGTACAGACAATAAGCCAGACGTGTGGCCTGTAGATATGGGGTATCATTATACACCGTTTTTTTATGATCCCGTTCCAGACATCAAGGTCAATGATCAGGACCATGACTTCTCTGTTTCCTACACGCAACTCCTCACCGTGGAGATCTCTCTCAATCCGGGCGACCAAGTGGATGTGGCCCACGACTGGTGGATCTTAGTTGAGAGGGATTCCTCGAAAAGCTTCTGGTGGCAATATCCAGGAAACTGGAATTATTCGAACGCTCCAATTTGCGCTCACGCTGGTCCTCTGTTCCGTCTTTCGAATTTTATCATCGCTCAGAACACTCTTCCAAAGGGAGCCTGGGAGTTCACCTTTGCTGTGGACGAATTGGACGGTTTCTACGAAGCGACCTACAAAGATACGATTACGGTTACAGTATTCTAACGGAACTGCCGTTCAAGTGATTCAAAAACCTGTTCGGAGCTATTCATGATGAGGACGGAACACCTAGTTCCGTCCTCATCTTTCAACGATGCGCGGGCATGCCTTTTCGGACTATTATTTAAATCGGGTGCGGGAATTTCATCCCGTCCCCGCACAGACCACAGAAAAACACAGGTTGCCCATACAATGCTCTTCCTCTTGGAAAACTAAAGACGTAACCTTCTTATTAGCGGTCAGATAATGGGGAACTCGAACCTTCCTCCAGCCAAGGTGCTAACAGGGGACGGATCGAGGAGCTGATCGACTAACAGGGGTCCAAAACAGGAGCAGCGGTTGACGTTCGATGAGGACGGCAACGAATCGAGTGATATTGGATTTTGTGAAACGCGGGGCAAACGGAGCCGGCTGGCTTAGATCAAATCTAATACACTCCATGCTTCGCGGGAAACGGAATTCATGCTAAAATTCGCGCATGACTGTTTTTCGTCTCACGCCGGCCACAAAACGTGCCTCTTTCGAAAGGAAAGTGTCATGAAGGCGATCGCAGCGATTTTCTGTGCATTGATCCTGGCGGCCCTGGCGGGCGGCCTCCAGGCGCAAACCGACACCTACACCATCGAGGACCTGGGCACGCTGAGCGCCACCCCGTCCGACGGCGTGCGCGCGGCGGCGATCAACAACCGCGGTCACGTGCACGGCGAGAACGACAAGTCCGCGCCATGGGGCGGCGGCGTCCAGTGGCGCAGCTTCCTCTGGGACGGCCGGACCCAGCAGGAGATCTTTCCCCTCGTCTCGGGCAGCACGTGGCGCGGCGGCCTCAACGACCTGGACCGCTGCGTCGGGAAATACACGGCCGGTTCGGTGAGCATGCACGGATACGGCTGGGACGGGGGTCCGATCATCGACTTCGATATCGGCAACCACAATTTCGCCCACATCCAGGACATCAACGGCGACAATATCTGCACCGGCACGTATACCTCCGATGAGCTCTCCGGGTATGTCTACAGCTACCACGCCTTCGTCATGGGACCCTTCGGCCACTGGCTCGACCTCGGCACCCCGGGTGGCAAGGAATCCTTCGGTAAGGCTCTGAACGACCGGGGCGATGCGATCGGTTACACCCGCGATGCGCAGAACCACCACGTCGGCTTTCTGTGGACCGTCTCCGGCGGCATGCTCGACATCGGAAATCTCGGCGGTTTCTACTGCGATCCCGAGGACATCGACAACTTCGACCGCGTCGTGGGCGCCTCCGCGAATGCCACCGGCGATCACCGCCCCTTCATCTGGGAGAAGGGCGTGATGACCGATCTTGGCACCCTCGGCGGCGCCGCCGGCCGTGCCAAGGCGGTCAACGACTTCGGCGCGGTGGTCGGCAACGCGAAGGACGCGACCGGCAACCAGCGGGCGGTCCTCTGGAAGGGCGGCCAGATCCACGACCTGAACGCGCTGATTCCTCCCGGCACCGGCTGGAATCTCACCGGAACCGCCGACATCAACGAGTCGGGTGAGATCACGGGCACCGGTACCCTCGGCGGCTACCAGCGGGCCTACAAGCTCACACCCATCCTTCCCGCGCCGCGCATCTCCGGTTTTCAGCCCGGTTACGGGGGGCGCAGAAACACCCTGTTCGGGATCGGCTTCACACCGGGCGCGGCTGTTGAGGTCTATTTCGGTTTCCAGCCGGGCAGCACCACCCTTCCCTGCGGCGCGATCCTCGACATCGCCGGTGCGCGCCTCGCGGCTTCCACCCAGGCGGATTCCGACGGCCGGATCGAATGCGCCATGCACGTCCCTCCCGGCGCAGCCGGGCTCACACCGCTCCTGCAAGCGGTGGAGCCGGCGGCCTGCATCGTGGGCGAGCTGATCGCGCAGCGTATTCAGTGAGCACTCCGCCGCCGAGCCGATCCGGCTCTCGTAACATTGGTCTTTTACTTCCGAACCGATAATGTGGGTTCTTTCAGCACGAGCTCCAAATTCGAGTCATTCGCTGATCAAGCCTCGACGCGCATGTCTATCCAGCAACGACCGAACACACTCGCGGGGAAGATGATGAGTCAAAACGATGTCGATCGCCGGGATTTCCTGAAAGTCATCGGAGCAGGCACGGCTGCCGCAGCCCTCTCCACACAACACCTGAGGGGGCGGGAAGAGATGCAGGGCGCCGGCGGAGTCATCGCCATCGATCCGAAGCCTAAGTTCGATCTCTCTCCCTATCTCTACATGCAGTTCATGGAACCGCTGGGTGTGACCGACGCCTCGGTCGATGCCGCCTGGAACTTCGGGTCCGACCGCTGGCGCGAAGATGTCGTCGAGATCACCCAGGAGCTGGCGCCCACACTCCTGCGCTGAGGCGGCTGTTTCTGTTCCTACTACCGCTGGAAGGAAGGCGTGGGCCCCATGGATCGGCGCAAGCCGATGCTCAACCAGCTCTGGGGTGGGATCTACAACATCCAGGTGGGAACGCACGAGTTTGTGGACTTGTGCCGGCGCGTTGGAGCCGATCCGCTCCTCGTGGTGAACTTCGAATCGGACGGGCGCCAGTTCTGGGCCGTCTCCCCCAAAGGCGAGATCCGTTCCGGGAATGCCAGGGAGGCCGCCGAATGGGTGGCTTATTGCAACGATCCCAACGATGCACTGCGGCGGCAGCACGGCGTGAAAGATCCTTACGGCGTGAAGCTTTGGCAGATCGGGAACGAGACTTCCTACGGCTCCGATTCTTTCGACGTGGAGGTCGCCGCACGCAAGACCCTGGACTTCGCCAGGGCCATGCGCAAAGCCGATCCGACCATCGATATCATCGGCTGGGGAGACAGCGGCTGGGCCGCGCGCATGGCGGAGATCGCCGGCGAAGAGCTCCAGTACCTGGCGTTCCACGACGGTCTCAGGTCCGGCGGGCAAGGCTCGCCGCTCCAAGGAATCGAATACAGACGGGACCCGGCCAAAACCTGGGAGTACCTGCAGAAGGCCTGCAAAGCCCAGGAAACGAGGATCGATGACATGCGGCGGCAGGTGGAACCCTACAACATCCCCCTGGCGCTGACGGAATGTCATTTCATCCTGTCCGGGCGCAACCGCTGCGAGGTCCTGTCCACGTGGGCCGCGGGTGTGGCCAACGCGCGCGTCTTGAACGTACATGAGAGGAACGGTGACCTGTTGAAAATCGCCACGTTGGCAGATTTCTGCGGCACCCGCTGGCAGAACAACGCCGTCATGATCCCGGTTCCCGGTGGCAGATCGTTTTTGATGCCCGTCGCCATGGTCATGAGCCTGTATCGAAAACACTCAGGGCAGCAGTTCGTGGAAACGAACTCTGCCCCTGACGGCCTCGATGTTGCGGCGAGCCGCACGCGCAACCGCATCTTCCTGCACGTGGTCAACACCGATCGAAGGCGGCCGGTGAGCTCGACCTTCACGATCGCGGGGAACAAGATCACAAACGGACGGGCGTTCTGGTTCGATCTGGATCCCGAGTTCGAGGTTTTTGATTACCATCCGGAATGCACCTTTCCCAAGGAGAGTGTGCTGGACCCGAATGTGGCCTGGACGTTTCCGGCAGCTTCTGTTTCTGCCGTGGAACTGACCGTGGAGCCCGCTTGATGTTCACCTTCACGGTGGCAATCGGGAAAAGAGAGCTCGAATCCCTGTCTGAAACGGGAAAGAAATGATGACGCGATCGATCAATCACACGTGGACGGTTTTTAACTTCGGCAGCATGCTTTTCATTCTGCTCGTCGCTTGTGTGTTTGCGCAGGAGTTGCCTGCCGTTTCGAAAGCCGAACTACAATCAGACGGTACCGACACGATCACCGTCGACACAGAAACCCTGAAGGGTAAGCGCTTCGAGTTTTCCTGGAAATCGGAGGGTGGAGGTGGTGTCAACGGCATCGCCGTGCTCGAGGAGGATGGCCGCATCAGAGGCATCGGCAGCCCCAACGAGAGCACGTGGCTCGTCGATGACGGAGGGCGACTGCTCTTCAAACATGCCGACGGCCGCATCTCCACGCGCTATGACCAGGTCGAGGTCGTGGAAGGGCTGCTGCGCTTCGAGGGACCGTTTCTGTTCCGCGCGGGCATCACCCACTGCCTCGTCGAGATCGAGAGCGCCGCGTCGTCCGGCCTGGATCACCAAATCACGCCTGACGAGGCCGCCAGGATCAAATACTCGCAGCAGCACTTCGTCTACATCGATCCCGGGGAGAGCTGCACCTTCGAGCTTGCCGACGGCACGCAGAAGCGGATCGACCTGATATCGGTCGAGGACCACGAGGATTCCGTCATCCACCTCACGCGCCGCGCGGATGTGAAGGTCGCAATCGACGGAGTGCCGATCACCCTGACCTGCGCCCCTTACGTGATGCCCGTGGAGGAGCAAGGCCTGCGGATCCAGGCCGACACCACCTCGGCCTGGCTCGACATCCCCAAACGCGTGCAGTTGTCGCTGTGGGATGTTTCGGACCCTATCGTGGACACCAGTCTTTTTTGCTTTCCTCTGCCAGGGTACCGTCTCTTTTCTCACGGCATGCAAGCCTACAACGAACCTGTGCACCTGGGTTACCGCGACGGCGATCCCGCGGGGAACCGGTTCTATCACAATTACGGGGTCGATCTGGCGGGATACGAAGGCCGGCAGAAGGTGCTGAGCTGCATCGACGGCGTGGTCGTCTATGTCGGATCCCAGCAGGGCGATCTGGCCATCCGCGATGATGTGGGCCTGGTCGTTCACTTCGGGCATCTGGATGCGATCCTCTCCAACGTCAGGGTCGGTGAGCCGGTCGAGCGGGGCCAGTGGGTCGCCATGCTCGGCAGACGCGGTCCGTCGGGCAACTTCTCCCACCTGCATGTGGGGGTCTTTTCGTCGGAGCATGCTTTGAACGCGAACCGCAGCAACCGCGCTCTCAACCTGTATCCCTGGCTGTTCGCGGCCTATCAGCAGGAGAACCGCACCGATCTCTACGCCATGGCGCGCCCCCACAAGACGGTGCTCACCGGGGAGAGGGTGTTGTTCGATGGCACCAGCTCCACGGCGTTGACATCGAAGATCACCTCTTTCAGATGGGAGTTTCACGACACAACCACCGCGGATGGCGCCAGGGCCGAGAAGGTGTACGATAAGCCTGGATGTTACATGGCAGCGCTGTGGATCAGAGACAGCCGGGGGCGAGAAGACGTGGACTTCTGCAAGGTCAAGGTCTATTCCCGATCGGCTCCCGAGGATGTCGTACCCACCCTCTTCGTGACGTACACGCCGTCGAAGGATCTGCGCGTCGGGCAGCCGGTGTCGTTCCGGATCTGGCCGCAGGGTTTGGACGTCGAGGGCATCAACGTCGAATTCGGCGACGGCACGGTGTGCCGCGATTATCGCCCTTATTCCGCCATCTCCCACACTTTCCAGAGCGCAGGGATCCATATCGTCACGGTCGCTGGCACGGCAGCCGGAATGCCCGTGGCGCAGAAGGCCAAAGTGATCGTGCGGGAGTAGAGTCGTGCAGGTTCTTACACCGGGTCTGCTTTGATTGTCGACCGCAGCGCATCGAGGAAGCGCTTGGCCGATGGAGCGGTTTCTTGGACACAACCTGGATTCAGTCGCGCCAGTATTTCGAAGCTGTGCGATCCCTTGCTATAGTCCCCCTTTTGCGTGTTACGCGTCGCGCGGTTGAGACCAGAGTAGACGTCCTTCTTGGATATTTTTTCGACATCCAGGTTGCGAGAAAGTGGCTTGGAGTCGCCGCCGCCTTCCACGTAGAGCTTGAAACTCACCAGCGGGTTCCTCCCAGCTCACCCCGGGTCCAGAGCTCACCGAGCCGGTATTTTTCGAGCCAAGGCTTCAAATTATCGGTGTCGAGGCGATGGAGTTGTGTTGCACCCTCATCCTTCTCACACACGAGCACAGCCTCGGGAGTTTCTGTCAGCGCGTCGACGAGGATATCCGAGTGAGTGGTAATAAAGAGTTGGGAACGCACCGAAGCCTCTACGAGCATCTTTGCCACCTCGGGAATCACGTCGGGATGGAGGCCCAGCTCCGGCTCTTCAATGCACACGAGCGGTGGTGGTTCAGGATGACACAGGATGGTCAGCAAGCAGAGGTAACGTAACGTCCCATCGGAAAGGCGCGTCGCAGGCACAGGCTGTTTCAGTCCTTTCTCATGGAAAAAGATCTGAACCGTTCCACCTTGGATCTTCGTGGTGACATCCGTGACCGATTCGTAGAAAGCCTTCAAGCGCTCCAGGATTTCACGTTTGGTGTCCGGCCGGTTCTGCAGATCGTTCAAGACCAGCCCGAGGTTGCTGGCGTCCTCCAACAGGCTCTCCTCAGGGAGGTCTGTCTTTTGGGGAACGCGGGGAGGTGTGTATCGCCCGAAGTTCCATTCCCGGTAAAACCTCATCCTCTCGAACCGGTCCGCCAGATATGTCAGCTCGGGATAGGTATCCGGGTCCCGCCGCTGGGACAGAATGGACTGCTTCGGGCTCACGTCTTCCCGGCGAAGCTTCCGTTCGGACCGAAAATCATTCTCGTTCGCCTCGGTCCTGACATTGAGCACCGGATGGCCGTACTGATATGAATAGTAGAAATACGGAGTGTCGTGGAATTGAGTTGATCGTTCGTTTTCGATCCTCTCATTCAGAAGATCGAAGCGGGCTGCGGCCTCTGTAAACGATAATTGATACCTCAGCGGCATCGTCCCCTGCGGGTAGTAGATGGTGGCGTCAACCATCGCGGTGGCCGGTCTCCTCGAGCCCTTCCAGAGCCAATCGCTGACTCCTCCGCCTTCACGAATCGGTACCTGCAGGTCGTTGGGAGAAGACGCAAGAAGCGACAGGATTTCGATCAAATTCGACTTGCCTGATGCGTTCGGTCCGATGATGACGTTCAGCGGCTCCATATCAAGATTGGTGCTCGATGGACCGTAGGAGAGAATATTCTCCATTCGGATCGTTCGAATCAGTTTCATTCCTTCCATCATCTACTCCAGCGTGATGCGGATCGATCTCGCAGGGATCCCGCCTGGCCCAACGATTACTCGGCAAGTTCATTTTTAATACGCTTTATTGCTTCAATGCGCACAATGCCAAGCAGCACATCCTCGGACGATCGCACCCATTCCCCTCCCATCCATCTTAATCAAAAAACCTCACTGATGAGCATACACAGCCCCGTGTCACGAGATACATTTTACTCAACGTTGTCAGTTGGTGTCAAACAACTTGAGTCGATCCGTCTCCGGTTGATATTTCAGTTGATCATACGCCGCCGCTCTCTTGCTGCTCGGATTCGAGAACGATGCGCACGGCGCGCAGGTGCACGTCCACGGCGTAGGTGTCCGGCCACGTTGACGTGCGATGCAATCCCCATCTATTCGTCGCGGCGGAAATCAGCAACGTCGAAATGCAGCATGAGCACGATCTCCACCCCCGCAGCCAGTTTGCCGTCATCGTCCAGAACATCGCCGGAGATGGCGTATCCCCGCTGCAGCCGGATCAACACATCATCCGAGAGAGCGTAACATCTCTGTTTCATGGGTGCAAAGGGAGGTTGTTACGATGCTGCCGCTGTTGACACGACGGTGCTCACCAGTCAATCCGTCTCCAGCACGACCCTCACACCTTTCGCCTCGCCGGGCACGATGTTGACAGTCACCTCCTGGTCTTCGAAGCCGCCTGCGGTCACGACGAACGTCAGCGGGCCGATTGGCAGCGACTCATAACGGTACTTGCCGTCCGAAATGTACGTCGCACAATCGAAGCGACAGGCAGGAGCCTTTCCCAGGATGCGGTAGCCTAATACGGGACGGTTCGATCGATCCATCACTTCGAGATAGAATTGACCATCAGGTTGCAGTGCAATCCGCCCCACATCGACTGCCCCCCCTGCTTCCAATGTGAAGGCGCCGGTCAGTCTCTTCGCGTATCCACGGGCCGATACGACCAAACGGTAGGTCCCGGCGGCAACGTTTTCGATCCGGAACCGGCAGGGCCCCTGTTTGCGGGAGATTCTTATCTTTGAACTTCCGGCTTCTGTCGCGATCAGGCTGACCCACCAACCGGCCTGTTTTTCGGACAGCGGGGAATCGGTGAAGGCGTCGTACAGCTCTTCCGTTACCATACCTGTTCCCAGAATGATATTCAGTTCGACATCGTCCTGCTGGTGTAGTGCGATCCAAAGCCTCTCGAAGGAAAACAGGTCGCCGTCCGCAGACTTCCCGCTCACGGCCCACTCGCCTGGAGAGGCATCGCGAAAAACGTAGCGTCCCTGTGGATCGGTGACCACTCTGAGCCAGCGGCGCTCCCCTTTCCAGGCGGGAACATACGAAGGGTGAAATCCCATTTCGAATCCCTCCAACGGCACGCCATCGTTTCGTCTGACGTGCCCTGTGATGCTCAGGCTCATGCCATCGGCGTCGATCTCCTGCCGCCCGACGATCACTTCGGTGGTTTGACCCGGGTGGATCTCGAACTCTTTTTCGACGATGCCCAGATCTTCGAAGATGAACGCCGCCGAACCCATCCCCGCTTCGAGCTCGTAGGTTGCTCCGTCTGCGCCCCATTCCTCGGGGACGCCGAAGTTGACCTCCACGTCTCGATCCACGACCTGCACCGCTTTCCATTCGGCTGCAAAAGCGGGATGTTTGGGCCAGGGACCGGGATTGTAGTGGTCTCTGCCAGGGGGATTCCCGGCATACAGATTTTTCGTTCCCGGGAGCGTCTGCGCGGTTCTGAATCTGCCATCCGGCCCGGTCAGCACCGGAGTCGGCAGTCGATGGCCCTCTCCCGACAAGCGGATCAGAATGCCTGCTGCCGGGTCGCCGTTGTCGTCGAAAGCCCTGCCGAAAATCGAGAATCCCTTTTTTAGGCGGATCTCGACATCGTGTTCGGACACTTGATGAGATCCCTGGGCAAACTCGCGGTGCACGGCATTGACATGACGGTCCCACTCTCGCAGGCCGCAAAGCTCAAAGCACCCGTCCCCACCGGTGATCGCGTGCGGGTAGTACTCGCTGAATCCCGACTGCAGCCAGAGCAGCACCGTGTTGTCAACGCTGCCGCCTGGAAGCGAGACCAACGCCCCGGCTAAGGGCCGACCCGTCGCATCCTCCACCACACGACCCGACACACAGCGCCCGGGATCGAGCTCGACCCTCAGATCAGACACGCTTCCTTGCGGTGGAACCTCGACCTTGTACCAGGAGGTCGTGATGTGGCGCGAGGAGTGGAACATGAGCAGAAAGCGGCCGCATTCGTCCACGGGCAGCTGGAAACGCCCCTCGGGATCAAGAATCGTTTCGTTGATCGCGATCCTCTCGCCCTTCTCATCTCTACCTTTGAGCTTCGTGTTCAGGTGAAAGGCCGTCACCGGCTGCCGTGTGACTTTGTCGATGACCTGTCCGGCGATGAACAACGTGGCCGAAGCCAGTTGCTCGCGCACGAGCTCGGATTCCGGCAGAGCGATGGTGCCGGGATCGGCAGGCCCAAGTGAGGCGCTTTCGGCAAGGGAAACGACGGCGGCTCCGATCTCGGAGCCGGTCCCTTCCGCTTCCACGTCAAAGAAGTCCAGCGCAACATGCAGCAGCACCGCCGCCATTCCCACGAACAGGACCGCGGCGATGACGATCTTCGCCTTGGTGGCCATGATGGCTCCTCCCGAAAGCACGGTTCCGGACGCGGCGGTTCCTGCAGCGGCCGCCTTCCCTGCGACCATGACCTTGGCTCCCACCAGCGGTGCCAGAGCCAGGCACCACGTCCGCCGATCGCCAAAATCCTTGTCGAGTCGAGTGCGCAACAGTGCGAGCCCGCGCTTGAGGCGGGTATAAACCGTTTCAATCGGCACATTCTGATTGTTGGCGATCTCTCTGGGAGATCGATCCTCGTAGAAACGGAACAGGATCGTCGACCGGTAGGGTTCAGCGAGGCCTAGGACATGGTCGACCAGCTTCTGCCGCGTTTCGGCGCGCGCCACGACTTCCGAAGCCGAGAGCACCTTCTCAGGTGGCGCAACGGCTCTCTCCCGTTGCCTCCGTCTGAATTCACTTCTGCGGAGTCTGAAGGCGAAGTTCCTGATCACCGTCGCGAGCCAAGGCCGCAGGGAGCCTTTCGAGGCAGGAGGGTGCTGCAGCATCGCCAGCCAGGCGTCTTGGGTGACATCGGCCGCGAGGTCGGCATCGGCAATCAGCATCCGCGCAAGCCTGCCGGCAAACTCGGCATGTTCGAGAAGTTCTTTTGGATCGTTCACGGTAGATACGGGACTCTCAAAGCTCGCACCGAAACAATAGCCATGACGCACTCGATCATAGCGCTGCCGGCATCACCGGCGTTCCGATAATATGAGATCCCGTCGCGCCCGAATCCAGTTCAGGAAAAAACCGCCTATCCTGTGCGCTGGACCGCCATCTTTCCTCCGACAGCCCCGCCAGCGCACGCATGTTGCGCCGGACCTCGGCGACGATCTCGGCCTTGGAGTCCTCGAAGTGGTCTACTACGGTACGATACGGGGCAGAGCATACATCTTTGATGCCCTCCGAATTCATTTGGGAGGGGTATTTGGCTTCAATCTCTGCGTTGCTGGCAGTTAATTCCGACAGAGCCTGTCGTATTCGATCGCCGGCTCCAGCCACGAACGGCGCGACCCCGGGATCGTAGGGCGTCAGGCCGCACTCGACCAAGACACCAACGAGATCTTTATTCCGGTGCTCCGCAATGGCTGCCGGTCACGAGCATGACGAACGCCGGTGCCAAGAGCCGTCCGGCACGAACCGCTGGGCCGGCACCGAGACCTCCGCGAAGAGCGGCCGGAGCGATGGGAAGCTGAACAGCGGTTGGATGGCAGTTGTCTGAGAGATCTCCTTTCGGTTCGAGCCGTGTCCTGTTAAAATCGCAAAGGTATCGATGGAGCAACTCATTTTTCCGCAGGATGAGCATAGAACGTAATAAATATTACATCAAAATATCGTGCGCATTCATATTCTGAGCGATCTACACGTTGAATTCGGTGAGTTCGTCCCGCCGCCGGTGGACGCCGACGTGGTGGTGCTCGCAGGCGACACACACGTGGGAATGCGCGGTCTGTCCTGGGCTCAGAATGTATTCACCGACCATCCCGTGCTCTACGTGCTCGGCAACCACGAATTCTACGGCCAGGCCACACCGAGGCTCGTTCAAAAACTGAAATCAGCGGCTGAAGGCACGAACGTACACGTTCTGGAGAACGATCCTGTTGATTTGGGTGGTTGTACGTTTCTGGGAGCAACTCTCTGGTCGGACTTCGAGCTGTGCGGCGACAGGGACGGCGCTGCCTACGAGGCACAGCAGGCCATGACCGACTATCGACGGATCCGGGTCAGCCCGAATTTCCGTCGGCTGCGTCCCTCAGACACGGCAGCCTTACACTTCCAGACCCGGGCCTGGCTACGAGAGGCCACCCACAACACCTGTGGCAAAATTGTTGTCGTCACACATCACGCTCCGAGCGCCAGGTCGCTGCCGGAAATCTTTCGCGACGACGTTCTGAGCTCAGCCTATGCCTCCGCAATGGATCGTGATATCGAGGAACTGGGGGTGGGACTGTGGATTCACGGGCATCTGCACACGAGCTCGGATTACCGCATCGGTTCCACTCGCGTGATATGTAATCCGCGGGGCTACTATCCGGACGAGCTGAATCCCGGCTTCAACCCGGACCTCACGATCGAGCTTTGAACGGCGAGAGACGAATCCAGATCGGATCCTTCGACCTCAACACCTTCTACCTAACAGATTGCTCACGAGAGTGTAAAAAGAACTCTCGCAAAGCCGCAAAGAGCGCAAAGTAAAAGGCAATTAAGCGATAGGTAAAGAGGTCGTTGGTGCTGCGATCCTCGTGTCTCGAGAAAAGCCTCGATACCCCAAAAATTCCTTGGCGGTCTTGGCGTCTTGGCGAGAGGATATCTTGAATCGAATGTTAGTCCCTTGGGGAATCTGACGCTCGCGCTAGGTCGGATGCTGTATCCCCATCAGCCATCCTCGGCCGTCTCGAGTAGCAGCGTCAACATCGCCGTGGCGTAGATACGCCCACCGTTGTCCCCCCAGGGACACATCTGCGGGTCCCATGACCCCTTGGCGCAGCCTCGAGTCTTCTGATTCTGCATGACCGCCGACAGGGTGGAGCTCTTCCAGATCTCCCAGTCCTGCCCGCCGTAAAGACGCATGGCCCGCGTGCCGAAGTACCAGTAGTAATAATCAATGCACCCTTGGGTGTCACGCCACTTGGGAAGCTTGCGGCGCAGCAGTTGGGAACCTGCGACCTGAGCGCGGTCTTGTGCCTCGAGCTCGCCGAGCACCCCACCCGCGAGGTTGCGGCAGATCATGGCCAGAGCCGTCATGGCCTCCGACTCCTCGAAGGGCCAGATGCTCTCGTCGCCCGCCTCGCGGGCACAATAGCTGCCGCATTCCTTGTAACCGGTGCGACCTGTTTTGAGGTCGGTCATGTCTTCGATGTAGCGCAGGGCATCGGTGAGGTCGTGCTCGTGAATCTGGAGCCCGTAACGCTCTCCCGTCACCAGCGCCAGAACCATCCACCCCGTGACGGAGACGTCGTTCTGTTCCACAGGATCGGTCGCGCCGCAGCAATACCGCCAGGCTTTTCCTGGATTCTTGATGCTATGGATCAGGTCGAGACCACGCTGAGCGAAGGGCTTCAGGGCGGGGCTCTCGAGCTGTCCGTAAGCCTCGGCCAGTGCGGTGGCGGCGATGGCGTGGTTGTAAACCCAGTGCATGCCGGAGCGGGTGCCGAAAAGACCGCTGTCGGGATCCTGAACGTCGCGAAGGAACTGGATTCCCTTTGAGATTACATCCTCGTAGGGTCCGGCGTCGATCGGTTGGCCTCGTGACAGGAACGCCTGCAGCGCCAATCCGGTGACACCGATGTCGTTGAGCGGGATGCCCTTCCCCCTGCAGCGCCTCCCCGTGCACTGCGTCGTGAAACCATCGGCATCCCAGAATCCACCGAAATCCTGATGGCGCGCGAGCCAATCGAGGGCGTCGTCGATGGCCTTTCCCACAGCCTCGGTCTGCTGTGGGGGCTGCGCTGCGGTGGTCGCTGTCGTGTCCGCGGCGGTGCCGGCGCCTCGGATCCGAACCAGAGCATCGGCCGCTGCGTCGCGAACCGCATCGTCCCGATCCACGAGCAGCACTTCCAGGAGCGGAATTGCCGCAGCGGCGTCTGGGCCGATGGTCGCAAGGGCCATGACGGCCCGCCGACGCACCGTAACCTCGCTGGCTCCTAGCGCCTTCTGCAAAACAGGTACAGCACTCTTTCCGATGTATCCCAAGGCGCGCGGCGCGGTCCAACGGCGCAGGTAATTGTCATCGAAAAGCGCCTTTTCGAGCGCTGGAAGAGCCGGCGTGCCGATCTGACCCAGGGCATGGCAAACCCAGTCTCTCAGACGGATGACGTTGTCGCCCATCAGGTGGATCAGGCCGGGAATCGCGGGAGCGGCCTCAGGTCCGATCATCTCGAGATAGTCATAGGGCTCGAACTCTCGACCTGCGTTGTCCGGCCCGAACAGTTCGACGATAAAAGAGGTTGTTCGATCCTGCTCCGGTTGCAGCATGAGCATGGCGAACAGAGCCGGCATGCCAACCCGATCCACAGGCTCCTTGCCGTCGCCGAAGGTCCACGTGGCGATGGCCGGTGCCTCGGGATCGATGGCGTGAATGGCACCGGCCAGGGCGTAGGCTTCTTCCTCAGTGTACGACCACGTCGATCGGGCGGTATCGAGCGCCTCGGAGAGCTTGGGGAGCGCGGAGCGTGCCTCCGGTCCGATCTCCTCGAACGCCTGTGCCGCAGCCACACGGGTTGTTGCCTCCTTCAGGGCTTCGGCGAGCCGAGGAATCACCTCAACGCCGCCAGGATCGATCTTCCAGAGAGCCAGGAGTGCTTCCACGCAGAGCAGTCCGTCCCCTGAATTCAGTGAGATCTGGAGGGCGGGGACGGATTCGTGGGCTTCGGTGCCGATCTCCCCCAGCGTGGTAGCAGCAGCGCGCCGAAGAGTCATCGGTGATCTCTTGCGGATGAGAATCTCCATGAGAGCGTCGGTGGAATCGGCAGCCTGGTGACCTAGTGCGCCCAGCGCCTGGATGGCGCTGCGCCGGACGGATTCTTCTTCGTCATCGCTGCGCGCGAGGGTCATGAGGCTCTCGACCATAACAGCGTCGCCGATGGCGAGACGCGCCACCGTCCGGGCAGCCTCCCGGCGAACGGGCCAGAAAGGATCGCTGAGCGCTGCTTTCAGCGCCGCGAGTCCCCAGCCACCGCGTACACCGCTCGTGCCGAGCGCCTGAGCCGCAAAGGTGCGCACCCACGGATCTCGATGGGTCAGGCCCTGCGCGAAGATGGGGACTGCGCCGCCATAAAACTCTGCGGCCTGTGAGGCGTAGTAGGTCACCCAATTGTCGGGTTTCATCTCCACTCCCCACTCCGACCAGATCTCACGAGCGAGGATGACCTCCACGGCCAGTCCGCCGCCGGGATACCAGATGCGGCATATGCCGGAACGAATCTCCCAGGCCCTCTGGCCGCCGGGAAAGAACCCTTTGCCGATCCCGTCGGTCTCGAAGGTCTGGATCGTTTTCCCCTCTTCGTCGAAGAGGACCACGCGGACACCGTCGTCCCAGGTGATGTCCACGGCTCTCCAGCCATCGGGATGCCAGCAGGTATAGGTGCCGTCGGTGAACTCACCGGCGATGCGCCCTCCCCGATAGAAATGGTCGGCCGTTCCTTGGTAGCGGTAACCATGAATAGGAATGCCGCTTTCGTCGTGCGACGAGATCTGGATCAGGTTCTGCCATTGCCATTCTCCCTCCTGCGCGGATGCAACCGTGCCGGTCCGCAGGGTAACGAGAAATACGAGGGCGACCACGAAAAAGACACGCAAGCCCAGAGATGCAAGGTTGAACCGATGGTTCAGGGCATAGTTTTTTACAGCCATATCTGAAATACCTCCCGAATACCGATAATGAGGGAACCACCAATCTCCGGATTTTAATCGATGTTTTCTCAAAAAAAAAGTTCCCCTCCTCTCCCGGAACGTCACCAGATCGGTTTGGTTGAAAGAAAAAAAGAATTTCTGTACATCGACCCTGGAATCCGATAGATATGGTTGAGTAGCCGTTCGACTGAGAAAACTAGAGATACGAATGCTCCGACTTATCCTTCCTCCTCGAATTTTCCTCAATCGACATAATGAGTATTGGGCTCTTTTGGGGCCCGTTTCAGTACGGCCTGGATCCATGATTTCAGGTCTTTACCCGGTATTGGAGAAATTCATGGGTAGTAAATTGTATGTAGGTAATCTGAGTTACGATGTCGACAGCTCAACCCTCGAGGGATTGTTCGGCACCTATGGTACTGTGACGAGTGCGACGGTCATCAATGATCGCGACACCGGCAGGAGCAAAGGATTTGGATTCGTGGAAATGAGCAGCGACTCCGAAGCCCAGGCAGCCATCGATGCCCTGGACGGCCAGGATTGCATGGGACGCGCTCTCAAGGTGAACGAAGCCAAGCCCAGAGAGAATCGCGGCGGCGGTGGACGCCGCGGCTTCTAAGGCGGTGGAAGCCGTCACTGTTCATCGATAAAACAATAGAATGGAGCCCTGCTTCTGACAGCGGGGCTCCATTCTCGAAAGTGCCTGGATTCTCGACTCCGATACGTAGAGTGAGTTGCTCTCGTCAAGAAACATTAAAACTAGCAGAAAATCGGAGCGGCGCGCCGCTTTGTTGACTCGATGGTTCCGATTTATCTCATGCCTAGGATCGCATCATCCTCAATCGATACGAGCAACACTTAACTGACAAGGCTGAATTTCTATCAGCCTCCTCCCCCCCCAACACTGAAGCCGCAACCCCTGGGAGATCTTCATGAAAGTCCTGCTATCCTCTGTTTTCGGACCCTACGGCGTGGACGACGCATATGGCCGGAAAGAAAACCTCATGGAATTCTTACACAATCAGGTGACGCGGGAGCAGGATCTCTTCTCGCTGCGATTCAACCATCCGAGCTTCGGATTGTATTTCATCGCCGAGAACATCGGCGTTCCCGCCGCGGTTCTCGATTTTCCCACCGAAAAGCGATTCATCCAGGAGATCAAGAAGGGGTATGACTACGTCGGCATTTCATTCATCATGCCGAACTTTCTCAAGGCCAAGCGGATGGCGGATCTCGTGCGCGAGCACGCCCCGGAGAGCCGCATCGTGCTCGGCGGCCACGGGACCTCGATTCCTGACGTCGAAAACCTGATCGAGCACGACCACATCTGCCGCGGGGAAGGGGTGAAGTGGTTTCGCAAGCTTCTCGGTGAAAACCCGGACCGCCCTTTCAGCCATCCGAACCTGGCTTCCACGTTCGGCAGACGGGTGATGGGCGCGCCTATGAAATCCGAAACGGCGATCCTGATCCCCGGGGTGGGCTGCCCCAACGGCTGCCGCTTCTGCTGCACGACCCACTTTTTCGGAAAGGAGTACACCCCCTACTTCGAGACTGGGCAGGAGCTCTTCGACGTTTGCCTGCAGATCGAGAAGGAGCTCGGATTCACCGAGTTCGGCATCATGGACGAGAACTTTCTCAAATATCCCAAGCGCGCCCATGAACTGCTACACCTCATGGAGAAGCACGACAAACACTACCGGTTCAGCATCTTCAGCTCCGCCGAGACGGTCGCGGAAGCCGGTGTGGAGTTTCTGGCGCGCCTGGGCGTGACGTTCCTCTGGATCGGCGTGGAATCGAAGTTCGAGATGTACGAGAAGAACAAGGGCATCGAGCTGAAGCCACTGATCCACGACCTTCGCGATCACGGCATCAGCGTCCTCGCCTCGGCGATCCTGTTCCTCGAGCAGCATGACAAGGAATCGATCTGGGAAGATATAAGGTTTGCCGTGGGCCTCGAAACCGATCTCGTCCAGTTCATGCAGCTCGGCCCCTCACCGGGCACGGCGCTCTACCGGGATTATGAGAAGCGCAACATCCTGAGAAAAGACATTCCCTACGAGGAGTGGCATGGCCAGGACAAGATCTGGTTCGACCATCCCAACTTCTCCCTCGAGGATTCGAACAGGATCCTTCGGGAAGCATTCCGTTACGACTACGACCGGCAGGGAGCGTCGCTGCTCCGCATTTTCGACACGACCATCCGGGGATACAAAACCCTGGCCAGATTCGACGATCCGTACATGGCAAAGCGGCGGGAGCTCATGAAGCAGTGCGCGACCAGGTACCGCCCCGCACTGGCGGCGTTGAAGCGGTTCGCCCACAGCCCCGGGACCCTCCGCCTGACCGAGGAAGTCGCCGCGAAGTACGAGCAGGAACTGGGGCCCATGTCGATCAAGCAGCGGGTCCTTTCGACCTTGGCTCTGGCTTTTGCGCGCAGGGAAGCCGCCAGAGTCTCTGGCGGAACAAACACCTACCAGCCCAGGATCAAGCGCACCAGGTACCGTATGTCGACAAAGGATCTGGTGGTGGAAGCCCTGAGAGGGAAGAAGCTTTCAAACCGACTGAAGCTCGACATCAAATGGGGTCAGACGCCGGTCCTGGTGACCCTCGAAGGAATCCTCGACAAGGTCAATGCTCGACTCCTGGGTATGAAGATCGGAAGATACTTGAGGAAGAACGGAGGAGAGCTGCTGGTCAAGCTCGACCATCTGATCACCATCGAGGACGGCGCTCTGACCAGCCTCCTCAAGAGGATCAGACACTATCAGGGGCGTGCACGTATCTTCCTTGCCGAAGAGGCCGAGACCGTACGCGAGGCGATCGCCAGGCTGCCTGAGAGTCTCAAATGGCTCGTCGTGACCGATCGTCAGGCGCCCGGCCTTTGTCGAGAAAGAGTCGAGTTGCGATGAGAACGGCTCGATTCGATCCACGAGATCCAGAAATACGACCGAAAGGCGCCAAAGAAAAAAAAAGAATCATTGTACACAAGTTCAAAAATCCGAGTATTATATCACCGTGACTGTTCGACTGAGAAAACTGGAGACGTGAAAGCTTCCTGCCAAACCATCCTCCTCGAATTGACTCAATCGATCTAGGGAAACGAGTATCGGGCTTTAATAAGCCATTTCTTTTCTGAGCGGTTTGGATGCAAACATAAGAATTCAAGCCGTTATTCCGCTTTGGAGAATTTCATGGGCAGTAAATTGTATGTGGGCAACCTGAGTTACGACGTCGACAGCTCAACCCTCGAGGGTTTGTTCGGTACATATGGTACCGTGGCGAGCGCGACGGTCATCAACGATCGCGACACAGGCCGGAGCAAAGGTTTCGGTTTTGTGGAAATGAACAGCGAAGCCGAAGCTCAGGCTGCCATCGATGGATTGGATGGACAGGATTGCATGGGCCGCGCTCTCAAGGTGAACGAAGCCAAGCCGAGAGAAAATCGTGGCGGTGGCGGACGCCGCGGCTTCTGAGGCGGTGAGAACCGCCACTGATCATCAATAAGACCATATGATGGGGTCCTGCTCCTTGACGGCAGGGCCCCATTTCAGTCGTTATTCTCCAGTGCGCCTGCACGATCTCGCTGGGCCGTCGTTCATGAAGAGTTCCGGTTTCCAGCAAGTGGACCTGTAATATTTCGTTGGACTCCGGTCGGGGGCGGGGACTACACTCGTCCTGTATGAACCCGATCGAGAGAGTTAGGGCGTAACGTTCTGCTTTGATCCTCCCCCCACCCTCGATTCCCTCAATCGGTCGAAGAGTGTGTTGTTTGGAAAGTTTCCGCAACTTCTTCACCAGTGACCCGGAATTCAATTTAGTGCACCCACGACGCGCCTGCCACGTACGATATCCAACTTGACGCCGCCCGAAACCATGGCCAGCGCACCGTCTGTTTCTGATGACACTGGAGAATGGCAAGGCCATGAACATCTTGTTGATCTCTCCCTGCATCGCACCCGATGAGGAGACGCCCAAGGAACTCATGATTCCCCAGTTGGCGTTGCACATCCTCGAGGGTTTGACCCCGGCGGATCACACCGTAAAGATCGTCGAGGAGGAGCTCGAGCGCGTGAACCTCGACGAGGCCTGGGATCTCGTGGGCATCAGTTGTCTCACATCCAATGCCCCCCGGGGTTATCACCTCGCTGCAGAGTTCCGCAAGCGCGGCGCTCTCGTCGTCCTCGGCGGCGTTCACCCCACGCTGCTTCCCGATGAGGCCGCTCGGTTCGCCGATGCCGTCGTTATCGGCGAGGCCGAAAGCGTTTGGGAGAGCGTTGTCGCCGACGCCGCGCGAGGCCAACTGAAGCGATTCTACCAGCAGAAACCCGACCTCGAACGCTATATCCCCAAGCGCTACGTCCACACCGGCAAGAAGACGCTCTTCAACGCCATCCCGGTCATGACCACCCGCGGCTGCCCTTACGCCTGCGAGTTCTGCTGTGTTTCCAGGATCTACGGCAAGACGATACGTCACGTTCCGGTCGACAACGTGGTGCGCGATATCGAGGAGTCGGGCGGCAAGATCTATATCTTTCTCGACGATAATATCATCGCGAAAACGCGGTACGCAAAGAGCCTCTTTCGGGCCATCAAACCGCTGAAGATCCGCTGGGTTGGCCAGGCGTCGATCTCGTTCGTGCACGACGCGGAGCTCATGCGGCTGGCGCGCGACAGCGGCTGCGCCGGCCTCTTCTTCGGGCTCGAGAGCGTCTCCGAAACGCAGTTGAGGCGCATGAAAAAATCGATCAAGGAGGTTGCCGCGATCGAGGAGGCGATCCGTAAAATCAAGGGAATGGGGATCCATTTTCACGCGTCGCTCGTCTTCGGCTTCGACAACGACACGCAGCGTACCTTTCCCGAAACGCTCGACTTTCTGCAACGTAACAAGATCGGAACCGCATCGTTCAACATCCTGACACCCTATCCGGGCACGCCGATCCACGAGCGGTTCCTTCGAGAAGGGCGGCTGCTGTCGACCGACTGGAAGCACTACGACCACTCGACCGTGGTATTCGAGCCCAAAAACATGACGCCTTACGAGCTACAGGCCGGAACCATGTGGATCAAGAAGCGGTTCACGACGGTGCCCTCGATCCTGCGGCGGCTGCCAGGCAACCTCCACCACCCACTGCTCTACCTCGCCATGAACTGGGGGCTGCGCTCGACGGTCAAGTCCGATCCGGAGCGGCTGGCCGGCCTGCAAGCCGGACTCTTCGGGTCACGGCAACCCGTTCCCGCCCAGGCCCTGCCGAACGCCGCCGAAGCTGCTGTTGACAGTTGAGAGGGCGGGTACACAAAAGAATCAACGCTGTCTCGTTCACGGAGCAGGGCACTCCGATCAGGCTTCGGCCGGGCCGGCTGCTTCAACCTAACAACCTTGGCATCTTCTCACTTCGTGCTCTTCGTGCACTTCGTGGTTGATCCGATTTTGGATTGCACCACGAAGACCACGAAGGACCACGAAGATTGAAGAAAAGTGAAATATGCGTACTTGCACTATGACAAGCTTCGCCGCAGCTCTCAGGCGAGCCTGTTAGTTCCCGGGGAATCTGGCGTACGCGTCAGGAAGGCGGCTTCAACCTCAACACCGCGTTGAGTCGAGACAGGACACTGCGCCGCACAGCCGCGAAGGGAGCTACCGCTGCTGACGGGTGCGGCAATGCAGTGTCCCACGCTAAGCTACGGGCCGGGAGAGCGTTACCTGTCCTGACGTGAGTCGTAGGGCCATCCGCAGCACGAACCATGCGGCCAGCGAGAATAGAAAAGCCGTCAGCCCCAGGATCGTAGGCGTGAGCGAGTGGGAAAAACCAGTGGCGACGAGCGACGGCGAGATCTCACGCGCCTGAGCGAGCGCGTTCAGAGCGATGTAGAGCCCGCTGAACTGGCCCAGGAAACCGATCAGCAAGCTGACGACTCCCCAGAAGACGATCGCAGACATTCTGTACTCGATCCGCGCTTTGTCTTCTGAGGAGGCCCTGAAAAGGCGCAAGGCATTCAACGCGGAGAGCACAACGATCACCGCAAAGAGGACGAGCAGGATCCATCCCCACATACCGCTTTGTCCAAAGAGTTCCAACATCACGAGTCTCCCTTTCGATTCGAAGTGCTGCCGGACGAGAGGTGTGCCATGGCTTCGGCGCGTTCTATCCTTGCGATCTTGTTGACTAACACGAACCAGAGCGCAAGGATCAGGAGAACCGAGAGCAGGCAGACGACCAGCATGGCCGAACAGCGCAGCATCCACTCGACGAGCAGCGCGCCCGATCGGTCATGATCATCGGCGATCCGTCCGGCGATCAGATAGAGTCCCATCCAGAATCCGTACACACCCACACAGAGGTTGACCGCAGCGAGCCCCGGGACCAGCGACAGCCGAGCGCGCAGTCGCCTGGGATCGTGGTTCTGCCTCAGGTAGGCGGCGTAAAACTTGGGTATTGTCAGGAGCAGCGCCGCAAGGATTGCGCCCAGGATCGGCCAGACCGCGGGCCCCGCGGTGGCGATCAGGGGGGACGCCAGAACGAGCGGTCCTGTCGCGGCGAGCACAAACACGAGTATGGCCGACAGAAAGAGGCGTTCCCACCAAGTGCGGGCCTGCGAACCGAGCCGCTCGAGAAACCTCCGGTAGCCGCCGGCGTGAACCGCGACCATCTGGGAGAGAGCTTCGTCCGAGAGATCGCAGAGCTCGATCGCCCGGCGCCTGGCCTCCGCCGCAGACAGGCCTTCGCCCCGGAGGTGCTTCTCGAGATCCTCGAGATCGGCGGCGATCTCGAGCAGAACGCGTGAACGGGACGGCTGCGGCAGATCCAGCCTGTCGTAGATCGCCTTCAGGAATTGGCTCGATCGGGTGGTCATGACTCTTCCATCCCAACGACTGCAAAAAACCGGCGAACGAAGAGGCGCCACGCCTCGCGCTGGTCGCGGGCATAACGGCGCCCCTTGGGCAGCAGGGTGTAACTCTTGCGTTTGCGCTCGTTCGGCTTCTCCGACCAGGTCCCTTTGATGAGCCCCTGCTTCTCGAGCTTGTGCAGGATCGGGTAGAGCGTGCCGTGGTTGAACTCGATCATCCCCTCGCTCCGCTCGGAAAGCACCAGGACCAGTTGGTAACCGTGCTTGGGTCCCTCGGCCAGCGAGGCGAGAATGACGGCTTCATTGAAGCTCTTGGTCAGATTTTGGAGCTCGACGAGGGGCCGGGCCATATTTGCGATTCCTCCAGCGTTATAATCAGTGGTGCGAGAAATGAGCGTCCACTACATCAACTTGGTTGGCCCTCAATCTGTTGAAAACTGGATTCTCTGTCGTCTTCCATTCCAACTGTTTTTTATATAGACCTTCTATATATCGACACTCTATATATACCAGAAAAAAGGGAGGATGACGGTAAAAATGGATCTCACGTGACGAGGGAGTGCTCGATGAAGGTGCTCATCTTGGGTATTGGCATGCAGGGCAAGGCGGCCTTGCACGATCTGGTGGCATCTGCAGCGGTGAGCGAAATCGTCGCGGCCGATGTTGAGCGCGACGCGCTAGCGTCCTACGTCGAACGGCACGGTTGGGGCGGCCGGGTTCGGTGTGAGCACGTCGATGCCGCCGATCCGGACAGCCTCGATCGGCTGATCGGCATGCAGCCCGATGTCGCTATGGACCTGCTCCCGGCCGCGTTCAGAGAAGATGTTGCGCAGGTGGCCATCGATCACGGCGTGAATCTCGTCAACACTCTCTATGTAACCGGGAAGCTGAAGGAGCTCGATGACACAGCGCACGCGAGGGGTGTGACGATCCTTCCCGAGTTCGGGCTCGACCCCGGGATCGATCTCGTAATGCTGGGCGAGGCGTGGCGCTCGTTCGATGTGATCGAGGAGATGCACAGCTACGACGCCGGCATTCCCGAACCGGACGCGGCCGACAATCCGATCCGTTACAAGGTGTCGTGGGCCTTCGAGGGAGTTCTCGCGGCCTACCGGCGCCCTGCGCGGGCGATCCGTGATGGAGTGGTCACCGAGATTGATCGCGCTGAGGTGTTCTCTCCTGAAAACGTCCACAGCGTCGATATTCCCGGAGTCGGGGTTCTCGAGGCCTATCCCAACGGCGACGCCGCAGGGTACGCCGGCCAGCTCGGGCTGGACACGCGGTCGCTGCGCGCCGCCGGTCGCTACACCATGCGGTGGCCCGGTCACTGTGCCTTCTGGAAGAACGTGGTCGACCTGCACCTCCTCGATCCAGAACCGGTAAGCGTGGACGGCATGCCGGTGGACCGCGTGAGCTTCCTCGCGGCAGCCATCGGGCCCCACATCCAGTACGCGCCCGGCGAGCGCGACCTCGTTGTGGTGCGCGTCGATGTGATCGGTAGAAGAGGCGGTCAACGCCGGCGGCTCAGGTACGAGGTGGTCGATCGGCGCGACCTGCCTACAGGGCTCAGCGCCATGAGCCGCACGGTGGGCTTCACCGCCAGTATCGGCGCGCACATGATCTACGATGGTCGGATCAAAGGGCCGGGTATTGTCTCGCCGGTCACGGACGTTCCGTACGACGCTCTGGTAGCTGAGCTGGCCAGGCGCGGCATCCGCATCACCTGCGATGAAACCACCGTCTGAAAAGCTGCGGCGAAGAGCGTCGGTCCCCCACCCCGGGATTAGTTCAGCTATAAGCCACCTTCCTGGCGCGAAAGCCAGATTCTCCCTGGGCACCTGACCTGGGCACTCGTTGTGCGAGTCAGTCAGTTTCTTTCGGAGAGTAGCGACAAACCGTAGCTTCATCGTTTGCCCTGCTTTGTGATAGTCCTGTCAGTAGCCCGACAGTGATGGAGGGCGAGGATACCTGGCATTCGTGACGACCGTTGGATTGCTCCACACAACCTTGGAGCCAGGTCGGGAGAGCAATCGGCATGCGCATCGACGGCTGATCGCACCTCGTCGCCCTCCCTGACGGTCGGGCTGCTGTTGGCCATGGCGGATGAGAGAGGGTGTGGGGGGAGCGGATCGCATTCACCTAGAAGCCATCTTCCTGGCGCGTACGCCAGATTTCCCAAGGGACTAACATCCAGTTCAAGCTTCCTCTCGCCAAGATCGCCAAGGCCGCCAAGGAATTTTTGGGGTGTGGAAGCTTTTCTCCACACACAAAGATCGCAGCACCAACGACCGCCTTACCTATCTCTTTATTGTCTTTGCGCTCTTTGCGGCTTTGCGAGAGTTGTTTTCTTCCGGTCTCGAAGGGCTGATGTTACGTAGAAGGCCTTCGCGTCCAATCCGCGCTCGATCCGTTATGCCGTCGAAGAGGGTGAGTGCCTGTCGATCGGACATGCTGCGGCAGATCACGCCTCGATGACCAACGCTTTATTGACGGTTGATCTCAATGCAGAAACGGGCGCCATCGACGCGATCACGGTCAAGGAAATCGAAACAAACCTCGTGGACGGTGATCACGGCCGCGTGCTGAAATCGGCGGCGTTCAGAGAAGATGCTGCGCAGGTTGCCATCGATTGCAGCGTTCATCTCGTCGTTCATCGCGTTGACGGTGTCTAGACTATGAAATCCAACAATCTCCGCAAGGTAATCGGTTCGTCGCCGGTAAATCCTACACTCTGCCGACACATTTTGAGCGGTATTTTGGCTCGTTTTTATCATTTTTTGGTTGTCTAAAGTGTCGATATTTCCTTTTATTGCATGCAATTAGTGCTAAATCCGAGCACTGTCTCAGACGTTTTTGTGTGTCAACCGAGTTTTGAGAACTGGTTGAAGACCAATGAGAAGAAAGCTTTACGACGAATTGTCGCTCTGGAAAAACCATCGAAAAAGACAACCGCTGATCGTTAGTGGGGCGCGGCAGGTCGGCAAAACCTATCTTCTGAAACAATTCGGACAAAAAGAATTTGACAGGTTTTATCATTTCGACTTCGAAAAAAGCGGTGTCAGCCTCAATCCTCTCTTTGACGGAGAGCTCGATCCCAAAGAGATCGTGACGAATCTCTCGCTTTTCGTCGGTGAACAGATCGAGAACCGGAACAGCCTCATCATTTTCGATGAGATCCAGAACTGCCCCCGTGCATTGACGAGTCTCAAGTACTTCTCGGAAGAATTGCCTCAACAAGCAGTGTGTGCCGCAGGCTCGCTTCTTGGCACCATGCTGACAGGCGAGTCATTCCCGGTGGGGAAAGTCGTTTTTCTGGATCTTTACCCCATGAATTTTGAAGAGTTCCTCGATAACTCAGGCGTGAACATGTTGTACGAGGCATTTGACGACTTGCTTTCCAAGAAGAGGTCCCCGCCTATTGTTCATCAAAAGTTATGGGATGTTCTCAAACAGTACTATGTCGTGGGTGGAATGCCGAAAGCGGTACAGACGTATATTGATCACAAAGAAAACAAGATGCACGCTTTTTCCGAGGCACGGACTGTACAGAGCGCGTTGCTCGATACCTATGTTCGTGATTTCAACAAACATGCGGGAAAGGAAAATGCCGTTCATCTTTCCTCGGTTTTCGAGAACATTCCTCAACAACTGTCCACTATCATTGACGGGTCGGTAAAACGGTACCGATTTAGCGGAGTGATCCCTGGCAAGCGTCGGTTCGCCGAGCTCCAAGGAACGATCGACTGGCTGATCAAATCCGGACTGGTGTTAAAAGTACATATTTGCACCAAAGCCGAACTGCCACTGAAAGCATTTGCAAAACAGAACATATTCAAGCTCTTTGTTTTTGATGTGGGGCTTCTGGGTTGCATGTTGGAGCTCGCTCCTGGAACTCTTTTTTTGCAGCAATTCGGTCAGACGAAGGGCTTCTTCGCGGAGAATTTCGTCTCATGCGAGCTGGCAGCCGCTGGGGAGTCGAGTCTTTATGCATGGTCAGGACGCAATTCGGAGATCGAATTTCTCAAAGACTGCGAGGGCCGGATCGTCCCGATCGAGGTCAAATCCGGTCTTCGAACAAAAGCCCAAAGCTTGCGATTTTACATCGATAAATATGATCCGCGCTTGGCAATAAAAATAACAGCCAATCCCCTGTGCATCGGCGACGGTGTTCTCAAAAATGTCCCCCTCTACTGTGCTGGACGTTTGCCAAGTCAAATGCCGGCTCTTCTCTCCTCATAGTCATCAAACTGGAAGCGGATTGGAGGTACTCTTCGCCTTGGCTCTCACCCCCACCCTCCTTTCCGCGTGCGATCATCCACTCCCCCTCTCGGGCTAACGATCATCGGCTGCTTGCCGGCCAGGCGTACTCCGCGTTTGGAGGTTGAAAATGTTATTCGATTTTGCATCGATTCATGGCACCGCTCCTTAGCCGCATAATCCGCAGGCGGCCGCGTCTTGATGTCCCCCCCCCCACCACCACCTTATATTCCCGAATCGAACCCGGGTGCCGGCATGCTATGCTGGGACCGGCTGGTCCCCGAGCCGTTTCATCGGATCGGCGCTTGAGATGCGGGCTCCTGCGACGTAGAATTTGAGCTCCGAACGACAGAGGCGCTGCGGCCTCCGGCGAACTCCGGCCCGCGACCGTGGCTGTCACCTTGGGGATTTGTATCAGGACGATGGCGGTTTTTTTTCCAGGATACGACAAGCGGTGAACACTCTCATCATCACCCACGTGAACGACAGCGATCCACCTTCCTTTCGGGTCCTGCGCATGTCGGAAGGCAAGCTGAGTGAATCCGCGATCATCACGCCACCACTGGGCTATCCGGTCGAGGGCGGCGGCGAAACAGACCTGATGGCGGAGCTGCGCTGGTATCTCGAACACTTCCTCGACTATCCCTTTCACCCGAGCACCGATCGTGCCGACCGCGTTCAGAAAGCGCTGAAGCAATGGGGCGAGCAGGCCTTCCGGGCGCTCTTCGACAACCTCCAGACCGGCGGATGGTACCAGAACGCGGTGGTGCGCAGCCTGGCGGACCTCCAATTAAAGGTTTCCAGCGATGATCCACGGATCCTGGCGTGGCCCTGGGAGGCCCTTCACGATCCGCAACGCGGCAATCTGGCGCTGCAGTGTCACATCGAGCGCAAGCTCAACTTGCAGGCCGATCCACTGCCGCTCCCCGAGGGGCTACCTAAAGAGCGGATCAACATCCTGCTCATCGTGGCGCGGCCGTACGAGCATGATGTGCAGTACCGGTCGATCGCCCGCCCGCTGGTGGAGCTGATCGACGATAAGAATCTACCTGCCCAGGTGACGGTGCTGCGGCCACCGACATTTGCCGCTCTGCGAGCCCATCTACGGGAGCGATCCGACCACTACCACATCGTGCACTTCGACGGGCACGGAGCGTACGGCGCAGTGGCCGGCTCGGCCCACGGCGATCCCTACAAGCTCGGCAGCACCAAACGCGGGCGGCTGGTGTTCGAGACCGAGGACGGAAAGGCCGATCCTGTGGATGCGGAGAAGCTGAGTGAGCTGCTGCGCGAATACCGCGTTCCGGCCGCCGTGCTCAACGCCTGCCAGTCGGGAATGGTAGACGGAGCCGCGGAGGACGCCTTCGCTTCAGTGGCCACCGCGCTGATCAAGGCGGGGGCGCGCAGCGTGGTGGCGATGGCCTATTCGCTCTACGTGAGCGCAGCGCAGGAGTTCCTGCCGGCATTCTACGACCGGCTCTTCGAGGCCGGTGATCTGGCCGAGGCCAACCGTGCCGGACGCCAGAAGATGTTCGAGGCCGACGGCCGGGTGTGCGCTCGCGGCAAGCATCCGTTGCGGGACTGGATCGTGCCGGTGGCCTATCAGCAAGAGCCGATGAGCTTCGCCTTTGCCAGGCAAGCCGGTGAACCCGAGGCAGGGGCAGACAAGCCCGTGCTACCTGAAGAGGCTCAGGACACAGAGAATCCCTACGGTTTTGTCGGGCGCGACGGGGCCATACTGGAGCTCGAACGCGCCATGCGCCGGCCACCGGCGGGGATTCTTGTTCATGGCTTGGGTGGCGTCGGCAAGACCACCTTCGCCCGCGGTTTCGTCAAGTGGCTCTCGCAGACCGGCGGGCTCGGTCGCGGCTGCCTGTGGTTGACCTTCAACGACATCCGCAGCGCCGAGTTCGTCTTGAACTCCATGGGCACACCCCTGTTCGGCAAGGATTTCATCACCGTGGATAGCGGGCAGAAGGTCTTGGTGCTTGCTGAGACGCTCCGCGAACATCCCTTTGTGATCGTGTGGGACAACTTCGAATCGGCCAGCGGCATCGAAACGGCGGGGATCAACCCGCTTCTGTCCACTAAAGACCGGCAGCTTCTCAAGCGCTTTCTGCAGGAGCTCCGTGGAGGTCGCACGAAGGTCCTGATCACCAGCCGCAGCTCGGAAGCCTGGCTGGGATCTGAAAACCGGTTCAAGCTGGAGCTCGGAGGTCTCGCCGGTGAGGAGCGCTGGGAGTTTTGCCAGAGTGTGCTTCAGGACCTAGGCAAAACAGTAGACCGCGACGATCCGGAGATGATCGCGCTGATGGATACTCTGGCGGGCCATCCGCTCCTGATGCGCGCCATTCTGCCCATGCTGGAAGAGCACACACCGAGCGCCATCACCGAGGCCGTGCGGGGTAATCTCGCCACCCTGGGACCTGCGGGAGACGAGGTGCAAAAAAAGGTGATGGCCACGCTGCGTTTTGTCGAGCAGACGCTGCCGGAGGACTTGCGCCCGCTACTCGTGCCGCTGTCGCTCCACGAGCGCTTCGCCAGTGCCAATTTACTCAAGCCAATGGCAAAACAGGTCGAACCGCCGCCCACGCGGGCTCAGATCGACGCGTTCTTCGCGGCCCTTGGCACGGCCGGGCTGGTGAGGAACATAGGACCGTCGATCTACGAGCTGCACCCGGCTCTGACCGGTTTTTTACGCTCCACGCAGGTCGATTCCTCGGCACGCGACGCTTGGTCGCGGGCCTTTGTGCGTCTCATGGGCCTCCTCGCCGAAGAGCTGGCACCACTGGAGCTTCATGAGCAGCGAGTGCGTTTTCACATCCACGGTGCCAACTTCCACCACGCGCTCAATGAAGCCGAGCGACTCGGTATGGACGAAAATATAGAGTTATTGACACAGGCGCTGGCGGCGTTTGCTAGAAATTCTTTCGACTTCATTACGGCTGAGAATCTATTTACTCAACTCGGGAAGATGCGGAAGGCAAAGGGAGATAACCAAGGTGAAGCCGTCGCATTGCACCAACTTGGGATAATCGCCCAAAGACGTGGCGCAATCGACACCGCTGAAGAGTTGTATCTCAAGGTGCTCGAAATAACTGAGGAAACGTATAATGGGGAACTCTCCGCGAAGGCTTATCACCAACTCGGCATGTTAGCTGAATGGCGTGGCGAACTCGACAACGCCGAAAAGCGATATCAAATGGCACTCGAACTCGATAAGAAGAATTACAACGAAAAAGGCATCGCGATCACCTATCATCAATTGGGCATTGTCGCCCAGAAGCGTCGGAACTTTGACAGCGCAGACAGAAGGTATCATAAGTCGCTCGAAATCACTGAAAAGGAGGGAATTGAAGATGGCGCTGCGAGGACCTACCACCAACTCGGGGCGCTAGCCCAAGAGCAAAGCAATTTCGACAGAGCCCAATACTGGTACTGTATGGCTTTAACTATTTGGAATAAGCTAGGCATTGAGAGCTACGTTGCAGCCACCTACCACCAACTCGGTAGAATCGCCGAAGAGTGTAGTGACTTTAACACCGCCGAAAAGTTTTATTTTAACTCGCTTGAGATTAACGAAAGGTGCGGAGACGAACTCTGCGCAGCAAAGACCTACCACCAATTAGGTAGAATCGCCCAGGATCGTGGCTCCTTCGAGGATGCCGAGAAATGGTATCAAAAGTCACTCGAGATTGAGGAGAAGCGAGACAACAGAGAAGGTGCCGCGAGAACCTTCGGAATGATGGGCATTCTCGCTGGGCGTAGAGGCCAGTACATAAATTCAGGCAAATGGTTCATAGAGAGCATTCTCAATTATACTGATTGTAACGATTCATATCGCGCGCAAGTTGCCTGCGCTAATTTCTGCGTCGCCTTCCGCAAAGCGCCCACTGCCGACCGCGTCAAGCTGGCAGCCATGTGGAAAGCAGCCGGGCTCGGCAAGCTTCCGATCGATGAGGCCGCCGCCGAAGACTAAGCTCGTGACCCGGCGTCGAAGAGCGCTTCGACCTAAAAACCACTCTGATGACAGGCCAACCGTGGCCTCTGACCTCGGGGTCGGGATCGCTATCGAAATTGGAATCGAATCCAAGAGCCACGAACGATCGGTTCCGCGTCACGGACAAGTCGGCGCTGCGGACAGTTTCGGTACGCTGCCGCTGCTAACACGAGTCGGAACACAGCAGCCGCAACATCCGCGAAGGGCGCTGCTGCTGCTCACAGGTGCGGCAATGCAGTGTCCCAAGCTGAGCGACGGGCTGTCTGAGCAGGTTCTTTCCTCCCGAACCCGCGTTGCTCGACACCTCGATATCGACAGCGATATTGAAAATGGTGTCGTTCAACGTCGCTGGCTAGCACTCTCGTATGGCGCCGAGTGCATCACTAACGCGGTCGAGGCGCGCGCATTTACCCTGGAACAGACCGCGCGAGCCACCGCCGCGGCCCTCGAGCAGCCGCGCCACCGTCGGGCCCGCGGCTTCGATGCATTCCTCGGGACCGACGAGCAGAAAGAGGCCGTTCGCCTCGCCGGCGGTCAGCAGAGCGGTAATATCGGGACGTTGCTTGCGGGCGTTCACGGCGATGCTGCGCAAAAACTCCATGTCCCCGCGATCTGCATGAAAGGACGCCACCCCTTCCTGCCGCGCCAGGTCCTCGCCGATGAATCTGGCCAGCTCGTTGCGCTGTCGGCGCTGTTCGCGTACCGAGGCTTTGTTGTCTTCGAGGAGCCGCTCCACGCTGGCCGCGTGGGAATCCGGCCCGCAGCAGAGCAGCCCGGTCAGAACACGTTCTCGCTCCCGCCAGGCTCGACAATGTTCGATCACCCGCCCTCCGGCGATATAGTGGAGCCGGGTGCCACCGCGCAGCCGCTCGGTGTGAAGCAGGTTGACCACCTGGATCTCAGCCGTGTTGGAGACATGAGTGCCGCCGCAGGTGTTCAGATCGATGCCTTCGATCGCCACCAGGCGGACCTGCCCCCGGAACCCCTCGGGAAGTCCACGCGTACGCACCTTTAGCTCGGCGAGACGACCTGGATCGACGATGTCTTGGATCACCGGCCGGCAGGCGCGGATCTCCTCGTTGACCCGTGCCTCCAGCCGCAGGGCCTCGAAGGCGGGGAAAGCCTCGCAATCGAGCTCGATATCGCTGCGCTTCTCGCCCAGATGAAAGGCGGTGGTCGCTTTCCCGAACTCATCCGCGGCCAAGGCGGTCAGGAGATGCTGGGCGGTATGCTGCTGCATGTGATCATACCGCCGCACCCAGTCGAGCTCGAGCGCGACCTGACCGGACACCGGCTTCTGAAGCAGATGGACCACGTGGCCCTCGTCGTTGCTGTCGATCCTGAGCACGGCTTGGCCGTCGATCGTACCCCGATCGGAAGGCTGCCCGCCCCCTTCCGGGTAGAAGAGCGTGGTGGCCAAAACCGTCTCGTAACCGATCGCCGTCGAATGACAGCGCACGACGTCGGATAAAGCCGTTTTTTGATACGCATCGTATAAATAAAGCGGCTGATCTTGATTGGTAACCACGTTCGCACTCCGCTTTCACGGTATTCAATACGTATTTTTTAAAAAAACAGCACGATATATCACACAAGAAAACCCAGGAATGAATGATCGCTACGCTCGCTCGCCCTCTCTTCTCTCACACCCCCCTTTCCTCGTAATATCCCTCTCTCCCTCTCCTTCCATCGCAGCGCGCCGGCCCTTGATCCATTGGGCCCTTATCCCCCCCCCTCGATTCCCGTGCTCTGCCAATCGGTTACGTCGGGGTCGGGGGACGATTCTGATCACAGCCCTATCTCGAAGAGCTTCTGTGCGAGCCATTCATTCCGCAGCGGAGCGAACATCTCCGGCGAGGCCTTACCCTCGATCTCGAGGCGACGGAGCATGATCGGGATATCGTAGTGCACCCAGAGATAGACTCCCCCCTCGAGCAACGGCCCTGCCGGAATGGACCCGAGCCTCTCGCCGTCGACGGCGAGGCTCACCTTTTGACCGTCGTGAACCACATCGACCTGAAAGGTCTGGTTGCCCATGATCGTTTCTTCCAGAGCAAAGGACTCTTGGAAGCCGCTCTGCTTGTCGATCGCATCGAGGCAGTAGAGATTGGCCGCGCGGATACCGCTGCCAAAACCGTTGTCGCAAAAACCCACGCAGAACCATCCAGTCGGAAAAACCTCTTTATAGCCTCTAGCATCGTAGTGCGGCTTGAAGGAGATCTTCATCGGTGCCTGGAGCTCGATCTTGAGCCGCCGGCATCCCTGGCCCTTGCAGATCAATCGTTTGCCATCGATCTTGAAATAGGACTCTTCCGTGGACGTGGACAGCTCGTGCAGATTTTCTCTCAAATCCTCGAGGTAGCTGACCTCAGCGAAGTCTTCGAGCTCGCCAGGGCTCTCGAAATCGTAGGTCAGCCGCACCTGCTTTTGACCTGCTCCGAAGAACTCCAGGTCTCCTCTCATGAGCCGGGCTTTCTCACCGGGAGGCATCCCGTCGAAGATGCGGCAGTACACCCTGGCAGCCAGCCGGCGCAGGTCGTCTTCCCTTTCGGTCACCGCCGGGTCGTCGGCAAAAGCATCGAGAAGCTCTTTGATCCGGGTCAGCACCTCATTGGCCGCGGCGGTGTCGGCAGGCAGCCCAGTGGCCGCCAGCTCGTTGAGCATGCCGTGAACGCAACCCAGTTCGAGCTGTGCGGCGATGTCTTCGGCATCCTGGACGAGGGACACAAATTCGGGATCACTGCCGCGTGAGTATTTTTTCCAGAGTTTGTTCCCCTCCAGAAGGTAGGCATAGGCCAGAACCCCGTCCTCACCGATACGCGGCTTGGAGCCGCGCACCAGTTTGGCGAGCTTGCCCGGCGTGATCGCTGAGACCGGAAGAGTCACGCTATCACCCCTCGAGCCCTCGAGCAGCAACATCCCTTTCACCACGTCGATCTTGCGCAGGACTCCCACGATGCGCTGGCCCTCGTGATTGATGCGCAGTTTCTTCTTTGTCGAGCGGGCTGCTCCCAGGAATGCGACGCGCAGCTCCAATAGCTCCCGCAGCCGGTTCAACTCGCGGGACGCCTGCTCGGCGAGCGCACCCTTGCAGCGTTCCGAACGGCAGAGCTCGCCGACCTGCACCAGGGCCGCGTCGATCCGCCCGCGGCGCGCCGTGTCGAGAGCCAGCCCCAGCAGGATTTCCGGTTCCGTAGGCATCGATTCGAGCACGCGAGGATCGAATGGACGCGCGGTCAACGACGCCGGACCGGTGGTATCACGCCTACCACCTCCGGCCTCATCCTTTCCGGCGGACTCCGCGAGGGCGCGGTTCCGCGTGTTCAGGAGGGCCGACCGAGCTTCGGGGCTCAGTGCCAGCTCGGGGCAGCGATAGCGCAGCTTACGATCCAGATAAGCCACGAAATCGGCGTGAACCTGGCCGAGCTCCACATCAAAAACGACACCATCAGCGGGGGACACAGGCTCCCATCCGGTCATGGCCTGGCGCAGCGCCTTGCGGAAGAGCTCGGCATAGCGAACCTCTCCGTCATGCCTCAGAAAGTGCACCAGCAGGCCGGCCTCCTTCTGATAGGTGGCGATGCCGCGCCCCCACCAGCCGGACGCGTTCTCGAGCCGCCCTCGGCGTGCACCGATCCAGGAGTAGATCTCGTTCTGGGTGCGACAGGCGATCAGCTCGTCAGCACGCAGGATGAAGACATCCCGTTCGCGCGGGTTTTTGAGAAGCTTGCCCACGTCGCGCAGAGCCTGGAGACAGACGTCCTCGAGATCCACGGCCTGGCCGAACTCGACCGGGCGGGAGAGGCTCTCGGCGATCCCCTCGTAGAGCCCGAAAAAGCGCAGCGCCGGCTCGGCGTCGGTCTGGTGGGCATGCAGGAGGGCATGGCCGAGCGTATAGAGCGCGGAACGCCGGCTCGGCCCCACCTTCTTCTGCGAGCGATCGAAAATGTTCTCATAGATGACGGCGATCCGCAGATCGGGATCGTAGTACGCCCCGTTGGTGTACACACCTCGCCGTGACGCCGACTGCAGGTAGTTGGAATAATCGCCGTAGCTCGAGAGCACGAAGAGCACGTACGCTTGATGTCCCGCGCGGGGCTGAAGCTCGTAGGGCAGAGCGTAAGCATCCTCGAACCTGTCATGGAGCTCCCTGGCTGGCGGCCCGTAGCGTTCGAGGATCTCCTGCTCGTAGCCGGGACGCGGCTTTTGCAGCTCCTGGATATAGATCACCACCGGGTCGAAAGCACGGTGCCGGGTGTAGCTGATGAGCGAGAAAAAGTGATGACGCCGCAGCTTGCGCTCGAGCAGATGGAGGGTATGCGCAACGGGATCTTCTTGGATCCCGTCGATCTTCGTGCGCGCCGCCGACCGCACCCGATCCCATCTCTTGCGGACCGCGGTGAGGTCTTCATCGCTGATCGTCGTCCCGCTGAGCTGTTCGAAGAAGTCGAGCTCGTAGAGATAGCTGAACTCTGAGAAGGATGCCTCTTCGTAGCCGGCCAGGTCTCTAGCCGGAAGAAACCGGTGGCTTCCCTGTGCCGAAACGTCGACCTGGAAGAGCATGAGCAGCAGGATGCTCCCCACGCCGAACCGCATCAGAGTTGGTCGTCGCGTTGTCATCATATCTTTGCCCCGTGCAGACCCGACAACGAACACCGGGCGGGTTCATCTCCCGCCTCCCGCTCCACGACGATGCCAGGCAAAACCTGATCGGCGATTTTCTACAGAGGAAGGTGCAGTGAGACTCGTCGCTCGCCCGAGCGCGATCCAGATCTCGAACTCGAACTCGAATTCTCGATTCTATCAATCCTGGCCATGCCTTACAAAAAAAAGATCGCGCCCGCGCCGAGCCCCTGCATATTCCCCGCCGAGACAGTGCGGCTCGCAGAGCTACGGTGGAATATATTCGCCTCCGTGGATCGTGGCCGATATCATGTTGCACGAAAATCGGATATAGGCACGGCTAACACCCTGAAGCACTACCTACCCGCTCTGTCGTGGACGATGCCGGTTCACCGGCCATCACATGGAACGAGGCAATTCATGAACAAACGTTTCGAGTGCGACGGTGAACGAAAATCCCTCATACGGAAGTTCATCGACTCCTGCACGAGGTTGTTTGGCAGGAACGATTCTCGACCCCACCTGCGACGCATCGAAGAGCTCGAAGCGCACCGAGCCCGCCTCGCGCAACAGTTGAAGACGCTACGAAAAACGGTTCACGATCTCACCTGCGAAAAAACGAAAGCCCTCGAGGACGAGAAGCCGCTCCACGCGCTCTTCAAGCGCATCATCGAATCCTCGAGCGAGGCGATCGCGGTAAGCGATGCCGCGGGGCGGCTGATCTACGTCAATCCGGCCCACGAACGCCTCTTCGGTCGTTCCCTCGAGGATGCCAAGAAACTGAACCTCCGCGACTATTACGCCCCGGAATCGATCGAAACGCTCGACAGACAGGTTGCCCCGACCCTGGCGCGAGGCGAAAGCTGGGAAGGCGAGCTCGACGTTCTCGACAGAGGCGGCCGGCGCTTCACACTCCGGGAACGGGCCGACACCATCCGGGACAGTTCGGGCAGAATGCTCTACGCCTTCGGTCGCATGCACGACGTCTCCGCCGGCAAGTCGACGGAAGAGGCGCTCGAGAGCGAGCGCGCCGCGGAAGAGATCCTCCGGCTCAATCAAGAGCTGGAAGCGCGCGTCCGGCAACGGACATCCCAGCTCGAAGTCACCAACCGGGAGCTGGAATCCTTCGCCTATTCGGTCTCCCATGACCTGAGGGCTCCGCTGCGCGGCATCGAAGGCTTCAGCCAGGCGCTTCTCGAGGGTTACGAGGAAAAACTGGACGAAACCGGCTGCGACTATCTCGAGCGCATCCGTGCCGCCAGCCGGAGGATGGGTACGCTGATCGATGAGCTGCTGCGCCTCTCCCGCCTCTCTCAACTCTACCGCCCCCAGATCCGCACCAAGACCGTCGAACTCAGCGACATGGTCCAAGAGATCGCTGTTGAGCTGCAACAGAGCCAGCCCGACCGGCAGGTCGAATTCGTTATCGCCCCGGCAGTGCGCGCCCACGGAGACAGCGCGCTTCTGCGTGTCGTCATGAGCAACCTGCTCGCCAATGCCTGGAAGTTCACCAGCCACCGTGAGAAAGCCTTGATCGAGTTCGGGAGCCGCGGGGAGGGGCAACGGACGGTCTATTTCGTGCGTGACAACGGTGCGGGTTTCGACATGGCCTACGCCGAGAAGCTCTTTGGACCCTTCCAGCGCTTGCACACGACCACCGAGTTCCCCGGTACGGGGATCGGCCTGGCCACGGTTCAACGCATCGTTCACTGCCACGGAGGACGCATCTGGGGTGAAGGCGTGGTGGATCAAGGCGCGACGTTGACCTTCTCTCTGGCGCACGATCCGTCGTCGTCCTCGCCGCCGTCCGCCCACGAGCGCACCTCGATCCCCCGTGCTCCAAGCTGCTCGACGAAGAGCCCGTAAGGGACGTGCCGCAGTGGCGAAAGCAGCCCCCGCGACGCGATTGTACCGTGTGCGATCATCGCGGCGCAGATGCTCGCGGTGAATCCGACGGTGCGGCTCATCGCGCTCCGTCCGGTCGCCAAATCGCGGCGGTCGACCACCTGGCGCAGCGCGCGGCAAGGCTTACCCGCCCGCGTGCCCGAGGCTTCGACGCGCACCACGACAACGTCCCTCTCGCCGGGGCCGTACCGGAGATAGGGAGCCAAGGCCGCGGCAAGAAAGCTCTTGCGGTCCACCGGCCGTCCCTCGATGTGAACGGGCTCGTCGTCGAGCAGATGCAGGTCGACGAAGGTCTTCCACAACGCGGCGTGGCCCGGCCAGCGCAAGACGCAGCGTTCCATCCCCTGTAGAAGGTTCGGATCGAGACCCAGATGAGCGGCGTACTGCGCGGCGTCTCCGTTGGCAAAGGCTTCCAGCCGCCCCACTCCCTCGATCTCGACCTCGTGGATGTTCTGGGGAGCAAAGATCTCGCGGGCATCGATCTCGACGAGCGCACCTCGACGGATCACCTTGGCGGAACGTAGGTACGACCTGAGCACTCCCTCGAAGCTCCACGTCACCTTGTACCGAAGAGGATTGGCGGCAGCGGCGGCCTCTTCGGGAAAACCGGCGCCGTACGAGCGGATCGTTCGGACCTCGTCGAGCCAACCGACGGCGTCGGCCAGCAGGATGAGATCGATCCCCGGATCCATGCCGCACTCGGGCAGGAGCGCCACGCCGCGCGCGGCTGCTTCCCCGGCAAGCCGCTGCATCTCCTCATCGGCGTACGAGGCGGTCACGAGATGCACCCCGTGCTCCACTGCCGCCTGCGTCACCGCACCATGGAGCGGCACGGGCAGCAGATCGACGATGACTCGAGGACGCTCATCCCCGACGAGCCGCGTTACGCTCTCGGCGCTCGCGCCGTCGACACGCCTGACGGTCACCTGCGCGCCGTATCCTCGGGATCGAACGTGCTCGCGCAACCCGTCAACGTCACGATCGGCCGCGACGATCTCATCCACGGCGCTGTCGGCCACCAGATCGGCCAGCGCCGCCCGGCCCTGCATTCCCGTTCCGATCAGCAAGATTTTCAATGATCGTGCTCCTGCCAGGGAGCGGCATCCAGACTGTAACGGATCACCTTCGGGATCGGCTCGTCGATCCAGAGATCGTGACTATCACGTTCGATCTTCAGACGGATCGCCCCGGCGACAGGGCGCCGCCAGGCCAGGCGAACATCCCGCTGGCTGGAGACGGGTTTGTCGTTGACCTCGACGAAACGATCGCCTGCCAGGATCCCTATCCGCGCCGCCAGGCCATCTGGATCGATGTCCACCACCCTGGTGCCGTCGAGATTGGCCCGCAGACTCAGCTCCGGAATCCCCGACTCGATGTCCACCTCGACTCCAACCCTATCGAACAGCTCGATGGGATCGATGCAGAAGGGCTCGCTCACCAGCATCCGGGCTTCGAGCACGGTCTCGGCGCTCACGAAAGAACCGAGCTCGTCGAAAAAATCAGCCACCGTAGGGGACGGCACCCCTCGTCCCCAGCGCGGATCGTTGTTGAAGGCGCGCATGAAATCGTCGAGGCTGTAGCCCTCACCCCGCGATCTGATTGATTGATCGAGCCAGGCCGCGACAAGCAGGCCGCCGCTGTAGATCAAACGGTAGGCATCCCTGTCGCGGAAGAAGACCTCGCCGCCCGCCTCGAGCAGGGAGATCTTGCCGAAGAGCGGGTTCTCGGAGCACACGCTCATCTGATCGGCAAGCGTTCCGGCGAACGCCTCCCAGCTCGTTTGACCGAGACGGGCGATGACGAGATAGGCGTAGTAGTCGGTGAAGCCCTCGTTGAACCAACGCAGCTCGTCACGGCAGTGATAGAGCGATGCATTCCAGGTGTGATGGAATTCATGGGCGATGAGATGCCCCAGAAAGCCGAATCCACGGCCGGCGAGCTGCGGATCGATGGTGAGCGTCATGGAGCGGTTTTTCGGGGATCCGCCGGCGCCACTGGCATCGGGACGGCCGAAGAGGAAGAGATATTGCCCCTCGGCGGGGCGCCCGAAGAGCTCGAGCTCGCTGGTGACGATCTCTCTGATCGGCTCGGCGGCGGACCGTTCCAGTTCGGCTTGCCCCGGCGCAAAGGCGATCGTGCCCTCGAAGTCCCCGACGTCGAGGCGGTGGCAGCTCCAGGCTCCAAGAGCGATCACATCGCCGATCAGCTCCTCGAGACTCGATGGCGCGAAACGTCCCGGGCCGGAGGACGGCCAGGGCGCGATCACCGCCCACCCTTCGGGAGGATGGAAGCGTACATCCAGGGTTTGCGGCTCGAAATCCTGGGGTTTGGCAAAGAGAGTCCAGCTCGTCAGCATGCCATGGTCGAACGCCAGGTAGGGGAATTCATACTGGTCGTTGGCCTCCACCACCCGTGGCAGCGTACGATGCCGGATGGGAATCCAGTACTCCAGGACGACGCTTTGCCGCCCTTGCGTGTCGACCTCGAAGGTGAACGCGGACAGGCGATTCACCGCCCTGTTCTGCTGTCCAGTCCGAGCGGTAATCGGCCCTTCGATCAACGGCTCGTCGAGCTTCACGAATGTCTTACCCCTGGCAAAGGCAAACCTGATCGTCTGATCGTCGGCCAGCACCTCTGCGCTCAAGGCGGCTCGAATCCTCACTTCCGGCTCCTGACCCGCCTCGATGAACACATCGTACTCGAGCCGCGAAGGGCGTTTCGTTGGATCCCCCGATGTTTTTGCCTGTCGCGCCCTCTCATCGGTGCTACATGCGGCTATCAACGCCAACACAAAAACGAGAAGAAACGAGGCCACTGTTCTTTCGGATCTCAGGTGCGCCATCATCTTCCGCCCAATCTTTTGCTTTTCCTGTATTCGAGTGGATCGAGAACGTGGATCAACATGCAACACTACGCTCCGGTGCGGGATCTGTGAAAAAAAACACGAAACAGCGAGGCATCGATTCACGTGGACGCTTCATGCTCGATCCCCGTGAGACGAAGGCCACGCCGAGCCGTTCCGCTCGATGAGATCCAGGTAGGCGCCCTCGATGAGATCACCTGGCTCGATGCCCAGGGAATCGATCAAGGAAGCGGCGATCGCCTGCCCCTGGCCTGCACTCTGACCGGGCTCGAGAACGACCTCGAGCTCGAGGAAGCAGCCCAATCCCTCCACCTCGTCGAGGTGTATGCGCGTATTGCCCGAAAAATAAAGCCGCCGCACCTTGCGCACAACCCCGCGCACCCCCAAGGCACGCGCCATCACCGTTTTGAGGCTTTCAGGATCGTCGGTCGAGGAGATGAAGTAGTCGGATCGTTTGGGTCCCGGCAGGTCGGCCCGCTCGTAATAGATGAGCTGCCCCGATTCCGGCGACAGAACCCTCAGCTTGAATCGGCCCCGTGGTGAATCGAAAAAGGTGTCCTCCTGGTGGATCACTTCACAGGGCTTGTCGCTCAGAGATTCGATCAGCACTCTCAGCCCGGCGGGATCCTCAACGCGCGCTTTGATCTCTATATTGGTCGCCATCGTTCCATCCGTCACACAGGTCCTCGTCACTTCCGGTCCACCTCGGTTCACCTCCGATCGCGATCGGAATGACGTCAGATGCCTCCCTCCGCCGGATTGACAATAAAAAAGACTGCTCGAAAGCACAACACCGATGACGAGATCTGAGGTCTCCATCGCGTTGATGGACGGCAACGTTGGCGCCCAGACCCCGCGCCCCCTCTCTCCCCCTATTTACCAGAAGACGAAATCGAAGTCATACCGATCATTGAAGCCGCTGCTGCCACGGCTATAATGAATGATCACCAGAAGAAGGACTACGCTCGACGTGATCTCTACCCTTTTTTTGTCGAGCCGTTGAAAAGACACATTTTTGGAGGATCTGGACTATGCGTACCTTTTGGTTGTGGTGCACTCTCTCAATCCTGCTGGGTCTCCTCATGGCGATGCCGGCGCGGGCACAGGCTGACTTCGACTACATGGTGACCTTCGGGGACAGCCTGACTCATAACGATCTGCTCTGGCTCGTGTACGGCAATCCACCCAGCCTCTACGAGGACGATCCCAACCAGTGCGTCTTCGAGAAGGGCAAAGCCTCCGGCGATGAACTGACGAGCTATGCCGTCGGCGGTTCCGAGGCGGCGGATGTCGCATTGCAGGTCGACGCTTACCTCTTCCTCGAATGGCTGGGCCTCGAAAGTCGCGCCAGCATCGTCGGCTACGAGGCGGGCGGCAACGACATCTTGAACAACAAGGGTATCCTCAAGGCCAACGCCCCCGGCTCCAACCCGAGCGCCGATGCCGTCATCGACAACATTCTCGCCAACTTGTACAGTTCGGTAAAAGAGATCTACAATCAACTGAACTGCCAGATCATCATCTGGACGATCCCCGATGTGACCTACACCCCCGATCTCTGGGGTCAACTGACTCAATCCGAGATCGACAACCTTCGGGCCCATGAGATACGGATCAACAAGAAGATCGTGCGGGTCAAAAACAACCCCCTGTTCGTGGTCGCCGACCTCTACTCCGAGATGCCGGTCATGATCACCAATCCCCCGGTCATCTTCGGTCATCAGCTCAATCCGCCCCCCCGGACAGGTCACCACGACGATCTCTTCGCCGATTATATCCATCCGACGGCCGTGACCAACGCGCTGATCGCCAATGAGATCATCAAGATGATCAACCTGAAGTGGAACGACAATATTCCCCTCTATGATGAATACGAGCTGGCCAGCCTGGCCCAGATCCCCTCTCCTTGATTGTTTCTTGGAGAGCCGATCTTCATACCTGAACTCTTCGAGAAGCAGACCTCGACACGCGTGCCCGGCCGCTGATGGCCGGGCATACATGATCATTGGCGGCAGCCCCCCCCCTGCCGCGCAGTACCGCCGCTCGGCGGTCCCTCTCTCTCCTCCTGTCATTACCCCCCGCTCGCCGACTCAAATATTAAGATCAACCATTGGAATTTGGAGCGATTCTTGCTAACATTCTACGAGGCGTGGAGGCGATAGCGGATCGACACGCCGCCGACCGCCGGTTGAAAAAGCACGTAGGAGGTCTGGCCATGAAACCGATAAAAATCGTCGTCGTCATGTTGGCTCTTGGCTTGGGGCTCCTGCTGCAGCCTATTGTGGCACAATCTCCATCGACTCGAGAGCCCTCCCGTACCAACACGACTCAAAGGCAGAACCGCGCTACGAGTCGGCAATCTGCCAAATCGCACCGTTCCTCGCCAGCGCGCGCTCAAAAGGAGAGCAAGCAGAGCAGCTCGCGGAGCCGGGCTCAAAAATCGAAGAACACGCGAAGGGTACAGTCCCCTAAAAAAACCCCGTCTGCCAAGCGAGCCCAACAGCGTCCCGCGGCCAGATCCTCGAAAAGAACATCCAAACCGAAGCCGACGCGGGCTACCCGCCAAGCCAAGGTCAGCCGGCCTTCTCCGGCCAAAACCAGCCGGAGCCAGCGCGTTGCACAAGGCGTCAAACCCAAAAAACAGCCGAATAACCGGCCTAAGACATCGACTCCGAAGAAGTCGTCGTCGCGCAACAAGGTGACCCGCAGGACAACGCCCCGGGCGGCTCCCAAGACCCAGCCGGCGCGGACCAGCCGGACGCAGTCACCATCCAAATCCAAGACGAATAAGGGCAGCGGCCTGAAGAGAGTTCCTTCGACACATATCCGCACGTCGAGTGAGAGGACCGGCAGCGCAGGCTCGGCCGGCGCCGTCAGCCCGACGACCACGGTTCCCCCGTCGATGCCGTCGGAGAGACCGAACTTTCACTTCTCACCGCGCGAGGTCCCGCCGAGCTCGGGCGACTCGGGAATCACCACCACACCCTCGGCCGATCCCGCGGCGGGCCCCACAGCTTCCGCCAAGGACAAAAACGATCCCGGTGGTAACGGTGGCAACGGCGGCAATGGTGGAAACAACGGCGACGACGACGATGACACAACAATCATCATCTACTGCCATTGCTGCGGCTGCCCATGGTGGCATTGCATGTGGTGTCGCTATTGGTCTCCCGTCTACTGGTGGTACTGCGACTACGATCCCTACTACTGGGACAGCTACTGGCGGAGCGATTGGGACAATTCACTGCTCGAATTTCACGACAATTACGACTTCGACGAGCACTACCCCAGCATCTACACACCGCCGGCCTTGATGATCGATCCCACGTCGCGCGCGATCGAGTATCTCGATGAGGGTGCGGCGCTCTTTCGGGAGGGCCGGTACCTCGAGGCGTTCCGCAAGTTCCGCATGGCCAAGCTGGTCGATCTGACCTTCGGCGTGTCCAGGTTCGCCTACGCTCACGGCCTCTTCGCACTCGGTATCTATGATTATGCCGCCTTCGAGATCCGCGAGGGGCTCAGGCTCCTGCCGGAATGGGTCGCCCTGGGAGGTGATCTCAAGCTCATGTACGGCGAGGAGCAGGACTTTGTGGAGCAGTGGGATGCCCTCGTGGTCCATCTGAAGGTGCTGCCCCGCGACGAGGACGCCCTGCTCGTGCTGGGTTACGTGGCGTTCTTCTCCGGTGATCTCTATCTGGCCGACAAGGCCTTTGAAAAGCTCTCGACATCAGTCGATCTCGACACCGCCAGCGCTGCGTCCCTCTTCACGGAGGCGATCGCCGCGATCAAGGAGAAGCTGTTCGAGAAGGACCAAGACGATGACCGTCTGCAAACCGACGATCTCAGCATCGAGACTGTCATCGAGCAGCTTTGATCGCTCCTATCGAGCTCTCAACGAAAACCTGGGGCACTGCTTCTCGAGCAGTGTCCCACTCAAGTGAAGCAGTGGCCTGCCCGACAAATCTCCGGCCGCCATTCCGCCCTGTTCTAAAACACTCCTGTTTTTATAACGTCCTCTCTTCACCACCTTTCCACTAAACCTCTCTATATGCGCTTCGAATTGAGACGAGAAGCGAAGCGACACTGGCGGAACGAACTAAAAAAACATCCTGCTCATGAAAAGGAGGTTTTATCATGGAACAGGTCAATCAGTACGCCTCGGTCTCGGTCGACGGCGTCAAAAACATCCTGACCGAGGCGGGATTCGAAACGCTCCCTTGCAACGACGAAAGCGGCTTCATCGCCAAGGAGACCGAAAGCGGGCTCACGTTCACCTGTGATCTGGAGAACGATATTCTCTTCAACGCTCTCGCTTGCTTCGAGGTGGACGAATCGGCGATGACCTCCGATCTGACCCGCCTGCTGCTCGATGCTGAGAACGGAATCTCCACCTCCAGCTTCGGAATCTGCAAGTCGAAGCCGGGATCGGTGGTGGTGACTCTGAGCAACTTTTGCAAGCTCCAGGATCTCGGGCACGAGGACCGCGACGACATTCTCTCGTGCCTCGAGTTTCTGCGCCTCGACGTACTCGCGGCGAAAAAGCTCTTGGGTCCGTACATTTGAAACCGGCAATCGGGATCGGCGTATCGGGGACAGTGATGAGCTCCAGGAGGCCGCCGGGAACGACAGCGAACGAGGATTCCCGGAAAAAAAAGCCTCTGTCAGCCGATCCGAGCCGATCTGGTCAACAAAACCGTGGAGGAAATATATCATGGGATTCTTCAAAGATTTTTTCGGTCGCAGCGGCCGCGTCGTCAGGGGACAGGTCAACCGGGCTCTCGACGGCCTCGAGGACGCCACCTTCGAGTCGACCCTCAAGCAGTCGGTCAAGGACATGAAAATTGAGCTCACTCGCGTGGTGAGAGCCTCGGCGGAAGCCATGTCCAACACCAACCGACTGGAAGCGGAGTACGACAAGTACCTGGAACAGACTAAGGACTGGCAGGAACGGGCGGTCAAAGCCCTCGACGCGGGTAAGGAAGAGCTGGCACGTAAGGCCTTGTCCAAGAAGCAGGAAGCCGAGGCTCAGGTCGGGTCCCTTCAGCCCGCGGTGGACAAGGCGCGTCAAACCACCGATGTGCTCAAGAAGCAGGTCTCACATCTGAAGCAGAAGATCGAGGAGGCCGAGCGCATGGCGGGAACGCTCATTGCGCGCAAAAACGCCGCTCAGGCCCAGAAAAAAGTCTCGCAAGCGATCACCGGCGTAGCCGAGGGCGACAACGCCTTCGCCGCCATCAAGGCGATGGAAGAATCGGTGGAACGTGAGGAGGCCGCGGCCAAGGCTTATGAAACCCTGTCGGTCGACGAATCCGACGAGCTGGCGCGTGAGTTCGCCGAGCTGGATGATTCCGGCGATTCGGTGGAAGATGAGCTGGCCCGGTTGAAAAAGAAACGCGACAGCAAAGTGTAGTCGCGGCTCGACCGATCGATGAGCCGGGCGAGAGACCATGTCCGATCCAGCGTTCGCCCGCGGAGCGCGCGCCTCGCTGAACGCGAGCGTGGCGCGCCGGGCGAGACGCCGGAACGACCGGAGTTTGAAGTGTGTAAGGATCATTGACGTGGGTAAGCAAATGATCACGAGAGTACGAGGGAACGGAAGGGACCGAACGGCGGAATCGCGCGTTTGGAAGCACGGCAACCGGATCGGATCAACGCGTCCGGTCGAAGTAGCCGCGCTCACAGGCCATGACGAAGGCCTCGCCGTACTGCTTCAGTTGCTGCCACTCCTCGCGGATCCGCTTGCCTTCCTCCCGATCCACACGACCATCGTTGGCGATCGACTCGGAGATGACCTGCAACAGCTCGGAGAAATCGCGGATCATCCTCTGGGTCTGGGCGATGATGTCGGTGTCGATCCGTTCCACCGAAACCTCGGGATTGCGAACCAGAACCCCGCCGACCTGATTGCAAAGCCATTCGACGACGCTCGTGTCCTGAGTGCTTTGAAGGAGCGCCAGCAAGCGATCGAGGGGATTGCGGGCACCGCTCGACCCCTCGGCCCCCGGCGCTTCGCACCACTTGTAGATCAACGAGGTGGAGACGTTCATGTCGGCGGCCACTTTCTTGGCGCCTACGAGATCGACCGATTTTTTCAGAACTTGATGCGAATCCATCGAGATTGCGACCTCCATTTTTCACCGGATCGGAGCCGGGCTGTTGCCTCAGCAGATGGCGACATTTTATAATTCAAGTCTCGGTTGTCATCAAGGAGAGTTATCTTCAGCATCATCACGATCCAAACGGGATTTGAGTGGATTTAAGGAGTTCGGCCATGGATGAATTTCTAAAAAGCCTGAGCGCACTGGAATGGGTTTTCTTCTTCAGCGCCCTTGTCGGAACATGCCTCTTCATCGTGAGATTGATCCTGATGTTCACCATCGGCGATCAGGGTCACGATTTCGACACTGACGTAGGGCATGATTTCGACGCCCACGACGGCTCCTACGATGACGCCGATTCAGACTCGAGCTTCAAGCTGCTCTCGTTCCAGGGTCTCATGGCGTTCTTCATGATGTTCGGACTCGTAGGGCTCGGATGCATGAGGGGTGGCGTGCTCGGCGCGGTATTCTCGCTGGCGTTCGCCGTGGCCTCCGGCCTGGCCGCGGTATGGATTGTAAGCAAGCTCTTCCTCTTCATGATCCGCATGCAATCGAGCGGCACTCTCGATCTCTACTCGGCCGTAGGCGAAGAGGGCAAGGTCTACCTGACCATTCCCCCCGAGGGATCGGGCAAGGTCCAGGTGATCGTGCAGGAGCGGCTCATGGTGCTCGACGCCATCTCCGAGGAAAATGATGCCATCAAGACGGGCGAGCGGATCCGCGTGGAAAACCTATCCGGTCAGAGCACGCTGGTCGTCAAACGCGTCTGATCAGGGATTACGACCTGTAAAACGGTAATCTATAGAAATACGCGAACAAAGGAATTCAAGGAGGACCTATTATGGAAGCGGGTTGGCTCATTGCAATCGCCACTGCGATCATTCTTATCGTGCTCTCTGCCGTTCTTTTCCTGGCGACGCGCTTCAAGCGCTGCCCCTCGGACAAAATCCTCGTGGTCTACGGCAAGGTGGGCCGCGGCCAGTCGGCCCGCTGCATCCACGGCGGTGCGGCCCTGGTCTGGCCCCTCATCCAGCACTACTCGTACCTGAGCTTGACGCCGATCACGATCGGCATCCCCCTGGAAAGTGCGCTCTCGCTCAAGAACATCCGGGTCAACGTGCCCAGCACCTTTACCGTAGGGGTCAGCACAGACCCGGCGATCATGAACAACGCCGCCGAGCGCCTGCTCGGCCTGCGCGTGCAGGCGATCGAGGACATGGCCCGGGAGATCATCTTCGGGCAGCTCAGGCTGACGGTGGCATCCTTGACCATCGAGCAGATCAACCAGGATCGCGAAAGCTTTCTGGCCTCGATCAGCAACAACGTGGAGCCGGAGCTCAACAAGATCGGCCTCTACCTGATCAACGTCAATATTACTGATATCACCGATGAGTCGGACTACATCGAGAGCATCGGCAAGAAAGCCGCTGCCGAGGCGATCCAGAAGGCCAGAATCGATGTGGCCGAACAGGAAAAGCTGGGCGCCATCGGCCAGGCCGTGGCCAACCGCGATCGTGAGATCAAGGTCGCCGAAAACGAGGCCGAATCGGTCAAGGGCAAGAAGAAAGCCGAGGCCAACCAGCGCGTCGTGGTCCAGCAGCAGGAGACTGCCGCCGCCATCGGTGAAGCCGAGGCCGACCGCGAGCGCGAAATCAAGGTCGCCGAGAACCTGGCTGAAGCCGTCAAAGGCCGCAAAACGGCCGAGGCCGACCAGCGCGTCGTGGTCCAGCAACAGGAAGCCTCGGCGGTGAAGGGCGAGAACACGTCCAAGGCAGAGATCGCCGACGCCGAAGCCGAGCTGGCGATCAAGCAGGCAGCGGCGCAGAAGAGCGCCGAGGTGGCCAAACGCCAGGCCACGATCGAAATCCAGAAAGCCCAGTACCTGGCCGAACAGGAGCGGCTCACCGCTGAAGAGGTGGTCAGGAAAGAGATCGAACAGCGCAAGATCGTGATCGCCGCCGAAGCAGAAGCCGAAAAGACCCGTCGGGAGGCTCAAGGCCAGGCCGACGCCACGCTCGCCAAGTACGAAGCCGAGGCGAAGGGTCTGCTCCAGGTTCTGCAGAGCAAATCGGCGGGTTACCGCGCTCTCGTGGAGAGCTGCAACGGCGATGCCCGCGCCGCGGCGACCTTCCTGCTCGTGGAAAAGCTCGAGGAGATCATCGAGCATCAGGTGGACGCCATCAAAAACCTCAAGATCGACAAGATCACGGTGTGGGATTCTGGCGGCAACGGCAGCAACGGATCTTCAACGGCCAATTTTGTCTCAGGGCTCATCAAGAGCCTGCCCCCGCTCCAGGACCTGGCCGGGATGGCCGGCGTGGAGCTTCCCGGTTACCTGGGTAAGATGGCTGAAGAGGAACGTTCCCGGGCGACGACTCACGAGGCGCCGGATCACACAACGAGCACCGGCACGACAACCGAATCGGCGTGATGCGCTCCTGCTAGGCGCTCAAACGCCACTCGGTGTGACACCCGATCCCGCCCCCGCCGTCAGAATCCGACCGCGCGCCGGGTTCTGACGGCGTTTTTCGTCGGCGCTCAACCCCTCGAGCGTCGAAACGCGAACAGCAAGTAATGGGCATGCTTCGAAGGAGTAAGGTCCTTTACAGAGTCTTGGGAATCGTGTATCCTCTTTGGCTGATGAAAGCCGTTTCTTCGCTTTCTCCGTAGGGATTCCGGCGCCAAACGGCAACGATACATTGAAACCGATTATAAAAAGCGGAAGCAATCATGGTCAGAAGACTATCGAATCGCGCGAGAATCGAGCAGAAAGCAGCCGAGGCTGAGGCCGCGAAAGCAGAGAAAACGGAGAAAAAGACCAAAACCGCAAAGAAGAAGACGACGAGCAAGAAAACAACCACCAAGAAGAAAACCGCCGCAGGTTCGATCCGTCAGAAGCTGGTCTGGAAGGTTGCCAACACCAATTTTAAAGAAGTCGCCATTTTCCCCTACCCCGAAAAGAAAGCTGCCGACGCAAAGGCCGCCGAGCTCACCGAGAAAACCGGCAAGAATCATTTTGTGAACGCCATCAAGGTCCCCATGGAAGACTAAGCACTCACTCCAGGCTCCCACCGTCTCTGTTTTCCCTGCGAAATAGCACGACCTCGTCATCCTCTCGCCGTCAATGACAATGGACCGTTCAAATCGTTCCGATCGCCAGCACGACCGCAGCGTTGTAGACGATGTGGACGATGATCGGCGCCAGGAGGAGACGGCTGCGCTCGAAACAGATGCCGGTCAGGAGACCGAGACAGAAGACCGGTATCATCGATACCGGCGGATGAACGAGGGTGAAAAGAACGGCGCTGGCCAGAATCGCCACGCGAGGCGACATCGATTGCCGGAATCCGTTCAGGAGCATTCCACGGAAGATGTATTCCTCGAAAATCGGCGCGATGATCAGGCAGAACGCGAGCAACCACCAGCGGTATTCGGGTGAGACTTGGATGAATTCATGAAACATATCCCGATACCCATCGAGGATCTCGATGTGCTCGACAGCCCAAAGATAGCAGATCGCTGCGCCGAAGGAAAGCACCCCCCAGCACAATCCATCGATCAGCGCCCGCACTATCCCCTTCCGGTTCCAAGCCGCGCGACAGGGCAGTCCCAGGGTCCGCAACAGATCGGGAACGCCGCGCCGCCACAGGCTGAGCAGGGAGCCGAGTGCCACCAGACACCCCGCCCCAGCGACGCTCGCGCTCATGCTCGGGCCGGTGGCCAGCTCGAAAACTCCGCGGCACAGCGAGAAGAGCACCCCCTGGAGAACAAAGAAGAACAGTGCCGCGGTGAGTCCATCGCTCAGCGTGAGCCGGGCGGGCCTGGTCTGGGTCGGGTCGAGGAGATAGGCGCTTTCATCGCGCAATTTCTGCCAAATAGAGTAAGCCAGCAACAGGCAGAGCAGAAACATGACGGCCTTGTTCCAGATACGCGGCGCATAGATCGCCCAGCTATAGAGCCCGGCGAGAACGATGAAGAGATAGATCATGGCAGGATTCAGATTACGCCGGTCAGATGAGCCCCACAGGCCCGAGCCGAGCACACCGAGCCCCGTGGCGATGAAGGCGTAGAGCGCCAGACCTCCTATCACCAGCCCGAGCTGAACCGCGACTTCACCGGTGATGTGCTCGAGCTGAAACCCGAACCAGCCCAAAACACCGAGCGGCAAAACCGAGGCGACAACCAGCCAGAACAGTGCTTTACGGCGGATCATGGCCTCTATCTCGAAGGGGAAGGTATACAGGATCCAGAGCGACCGACCTTCCATGTCCAAGGCGAAAAAGGCGCCGAACATGAGCACGAAAGCACCGATCGCGAATGCCGCCATGGCGGCGTGGTCGAAGCTGCAGGCCATGGCCGACACGATTCCTGGCGTGATCACTAGCTGGTAGGCGATCAGGATCGACGGCGCGAACAGCGTCTGCACGAGAAATTGTCGATCGCGCACCAACAAACGCAGGTCTTTCGCATACAGACCTCTCAGGGGCCCCCATCCGGCGAGGGAACGGTCCGACCGCGCCTGGATTCGGCACCGCGCTGAACCCGACTCGATCAAGAGCCCCCTTGGAGCCAAAATCCGCGAGATCTCGACCGACCCGTAACTCGCAACCAATCCCAGCGCCAGACAGCCTCCCAGCACGGTCATCGCCGAATATCCGCTGGAACAGAGCTCGACCGGCAGAGCGATGGGAATCCAGGCCACGGCTGCAGACGAACGGCTGGCGAAAGCCAGAAGCAGGTCCGTTCCTGAGGAAGACAGGGCCAGACCGAAGAGGCCTACGAAACAGAAAATGCCGAAAACCTGCATGAGAGCCTGGAGATTCTTGAGATTGGTGTGGCTGAACCCCCGGATCAGAGCCGACTCGGTGACCAGGACGAGCGCCCCGAGCATGAGCTGTAGATAAACAGTCACGGCGATGGCCAGCGGAACCGAAGCCAGACCGTATCCAGCGCACCAGTAGATGACACAGAGAAAGGGTGTCAGCAGCAGCCAACCCACGACGTTGCCGACAATCGAATCCGCAAGGCGAGCCATGAACAGCACGCGGGTCGAGATCGGCAGGGTCATGAGCCACTCCTGGCCTCGGTTGACCCGGCCGATCGCGCAACGATCACTCGCGAGAGTGCTCACGAAGAGGCAGATGAACAGCGCGAGCAACACGTAGGCGATCGAAGACGTGAACGCCGTCTCGGGATCGATATCGGGAAGCTGAGCGGTCGGTGTGACGATGAGATCAACCCGCTCGCCAGCGATCGTGGCCGCGCTGATCGATCGCGATGCATGTGTCTCCAGAAAGGACCGATCGAGCGACCAGAACCGTTCGGAAGCGGCGGAGAGCTGGAAGAGAAACCCACTGGCCACGAAGCCGCTGTTGACCATGAAGACGGCGGCGAAAACGAAGAGCAAGGCCAGGTTGCGGACCCATCCGGGACGGGGTGCGAGGCTGGTAGGCCGATCTAAGGAGCCCCCTGCCAACCGTCGCTCAATGATCGTCGAGCTCATCCTGTTCAAACGACTCCTCAGAGCCATTCTGGTCAGGATGCCAAGAGCCGACCTCGTTGATAGCAGACTGCGCCCGGTCAAGAGCTGATCTCCTCGCTGTTTAGTCCGTGACAGGCCGTCGAATGGATCGAATCGTATGAAGCCGACCTTCATTCCGATCTCTGCGGTGCGAACTCCTCAAGGAATCATCCAGTGGGTGATCAAATGCGCATCTCAGTCTCAAAAAGACAATCTAACTCATTATTTGTATTAACTTTATCAACACGCAGCAGGAATCTCTGTACAACCAACGATCTCCTCATCACCTGTCGTCATCTCATCTTCAGATCATCGGCATAAACACGCTGGAAACTGTGTGTTCTTTAGAATCCCACCAGCCGGGCAGGTCGCGTCATGCAGCCCTTCGCGGCCACCGGTCGAGTTGCGAGACCAGGATCAGAGGAGAAGGGATCGGGATTTGAAACACAGGTAGGAAAAAGGAGAGAACTTGCCACAGGAAACCCCTAGGATCTCAGGGTATCAGGGAATTGGGAGGGTGGGAATTTCGGGTTTTACATCGTCGGTGATGAAAACCTGGACAAGTTCTCCCAAATGATCAATTTTCAAGCCCTATCGTCACCGGTAAGGTCATGCCTCTTTCCGCGAGACCGGAGTTTGTTTCAAAATCGAGGTGCAAAGCGCCAGTGGCTTCCACAGAGTTTTCGGAAAGCCGGCCACCAGGATCACAGACCGCTTTGCCACGCGCGCCGAAGGAATCGATTGACACTTCCAATTGTCGGTCGAAACGGAGAAAATCGATCAATTGCTCTACAGCACGGACAGTCGTGATCGCATCGTTATTGATCACAGAACCCTGTTCAGAAAGTGAGAATCGCACGGTTCCGTAATCAAACCTAATGAGGCGTAATGAGACGTAATGACGAGGGAAACACCACCGTGACGGCCCCCCGCTCGTTCGAGTAGTATATCGACTCCAACACAAGCTCCTCAGGAACCGCGCCTCATCAACACGCCATCCTTTAATTCGGCTTCAGACGATCTCCAAGCGCTCGGCTGCACACACGGCATCGTACCTCAGTGCCGGCTGATCATAGCGATCGCATCAGCCAAAACCGAACCGAGCGTTCAGCAATAGTCAGAAGAATAAAACTCGCGAAACCAGCTATCACAGCAAACGGTGTCTTTCCTCTCGTCGTGTTTTCGCATCATCGCTGCTCGACACCGGGCGATGATCGAAATCGCTCGAGGTCGCTCGAGGTCGCTCATTCACTTCATCGAGCTGCGATCAATCGTCCACCGATGCGCAGCAGCGTCGATGACTCACTGAAGACTGTCTCAAAATACAAAAAGACGCGTCCCTTGCAAACCCTAATCGTCTATATTTTTAAACAAATTAAAAAAAACGCAACGCAAACATCGCAATAGCGACACACCTAATCCTTTTTCTTTTAAAAAGTTACCGGATCAACGTTTCAATCCAGGAGACCTTCTTATTTTCCCAAGGATTTGGTCGACAATGCTGCATTATTTCACGCAAAAGGGGGGTCTCTTCGGCTTTTTTTAATACCCATCGACGCTTTTTAATGGACAATTTCTGCAACATCGTGTTAGTATTCGTCTATTCCTAGTAATCACGGCTCGCACACGAGCCACTTGGCACATGGTTCGGGACTATTTCAAAAGACGCAGCAAGATTAAGGAGAATCCGAGAGATGATTTCAACCATCACGTTTCCGTTGCGACCCAACCTGATCCTCCTGAGTTGGGTTCTATGCTTTGTATTCGTTTCGACCCTCTTTTGCTCGGCTTTAGCTCAGGGCGTCATGATCGACACCGCAAAGATCGTCGCCAGCGACGGCCAGAGCTACGATGATTTCGGCAACGCCATCGCCGTATCCGGCGATGTTATTGTTGTCGGCTCCAAATTCGACGACGACTTGGGCTGGGAGGCTGGTTCCGTCTATGTTTATCGTTTTGAACAATCGAGCGGTCTCTGGAAGCAAGAGGCCAAGCTCTACGGATCGGACAGCCAGATTGACGATAATTTCGGTCATTGTGTTTCGGTGAATGGTGACCGGATCCTCGTCGGTGCGCCTTACCATGATTCAACCGCCGCCGACACCGGCGCGACGTACATCTTCCGGTACGATGCGCAAACCCAGAGCTGGAACGAGGAGAAGAAGCTGATCCGCACGAACAGCGTAACCGAGGATTGGTTTGGATTCTCGGTGGATATCGCCGGTGACATGCTCGTCATCGGCGTACCCGGTGATGACACCAAAGGCAATCAGGCCGGAGCGGCCGAAGTTTACCGATACGACCCAGGCTCCCTGGATTGGGTGCTGCTCAACACATTCATTCCCTCTGACATCATGAATCTGCATCGCTTCGGTCACGCTGTCGCCGTGTCCGGCTTCGTCGTGGCGATCGGCTGTCCCGGCGACGACGCCAACGGCTGGATGGCGGGATCGGTCTATGTTTTCCGCTATCGCGGCGCCGGGCAGTGGCTCCAGGAAGACAAGCTCTTCGCTCCTCAAGCCCGGGTCGAAGACTACTTCGGCAGCGCTGTCGACGCCACCTCCAACCTGATCATCGCCGGATCATACGGCAACGATGACGATACCCTCGGCGACAATGTGGGTGGAGCGTTCATCTTCCGCTACGATCCCATCGGCTTGAGCTGGAGTCATGAATCTTCACTGCTGCCCGTAGATGTCGCCCCCAACGACTGGGTTGGTTATTCGGTGGGCATCGACAGCAACTATGCGGTGATCAGCGCCCACTACGACGACGACAACGGCAACTATTCCGGCTCGGCGTATCTCTTCAAGTACGACGAAGTCCTCGTAGACTGGGTCGAGGAGAACAAGCTCCTTCCCAGTGACGGCGCCATGTATGACGAGTTCGGAATGGCTGTGGCGATCTCCGGCGATAGGATCGTGGCAGGTGCCCATCTCGATGATGATTCGGGAGCCGACTGTGGCTCAGCCTACATTTTCGACCTGAATCCGCAGTATTCGCTCTTCGTGGACAAGGATCCCCTGGAGCCCGGGAATGTCGCCACCTTCACCGTCAAGCACGGCATGCCCAACAAGGAAACCTATCTGGGTTACAGCCTCGCCGGTATGGGCTTTCGCTTCATCCCGGCTCTCGATGTGACCATCAACCTGGCGCTCCCCACCTACCGCGTCGGCGGTGTCCAGTTAACCGATTCGACGGGACGAACCGATTGGATTATCGCGATCCCCATCAGCCAGCCTCCGGGGACCCTGGTCTGGTTCCAGTCGCTGCAGTACGGTCAGGCCACCAACGTCATCGCAACCTCGATCCAGTAACCAGAACATAAAAAGGGGGACACCGCCCTGCTGCGGTGTCCCCCTTTCTCGCGTTCCTCTCAGACCGTCGTCAGACCGTCGCGGCGATCAACCGCATCAGCGCACCCGGCCAGATCCCCAACCCCAAGAGTGCCAGCGTCAAGACCGCCAGCATCAGCCGCGCCAGTGATCCCAACACGCCGGCGGTAGGCTCGGAGCGCTCGCTATCCGCCGGTCGGATCGGGGCGACCGGGGCGCTGGGGTCGCTGGTTGGCGGTTTCGTCCCGCTCTCGATCACCCACACCCACATGGCGACGATCACCCTCAGGTAGTAGACGATCCCGACCACGCTGCCCAGGATCAGGATCACCACCGGCCACCAGAGAGCGGATTCGACGCCCGTGGCGAGCACCAGATACTTGCCCACGAAGCCCGCCGTGAGCGGGATGCCCCCCAACGAAAACAGCATCACGGTGAGAACACCGGCCATCCAGGGATGGCGCCGTCCGAGCCCACGGAAGTCTTCGAGCATTTCAAATTCTCTCGTCGTGGTCGAGAGCACAGCGATCACACCGAAGGCACCCAGAGTGGTCACGAAATACGCCACGAGATAGAACGCCACGGACTCGGCGCCACGCTCTCCGCCGGCGAGCAACGCCACCAGAAGATAACCGAGATGGGCGATCGAGGAGTAGGCCAGCATACGCTTCACGTTCTCCTGCCGTAGCGCGACCAGATTGCCCACCAGCATCGACGCCACCGCCGACAGGCTGATCAGCCACAACAGTGATCCCTGCTCGTAGAGATTGATGGCCGCGGCGAAGCGCACGATCAGCGCCAGCATGGCGCCCTTCGAAACCGTCGCCACGAAGGCTGCGATCGGGGCAGGAGCGCCTTCATAGACATCGGGCGTCCACATGTGGAAGGGAACGACGGCCAGCTTGAATCCGACCCCCACGAACAGCAGGCCCAGACCGGCGAGGAAGGCGGGATCGGCGCCCGTGCCGCCTGCGGCCTGGGCCACCGGCGTCGCGGCCAGCGCCGTGATCGACATGATCCCCAGACGTGCATAGATCAGAGCCATCCCGAAGAGCAGAATCGCCGACGAAACCGCCGCGAGGATCAGGTACTTGATGCCCGCCTCGATGGCCGGCTTCCCCCCGCGCAGGTAGGCGATCAGGGCGTAGAGTGAGACGCTCAGGGTCTCCAGCCCGAGAAAGAGGGACACGAAGTGGTCGGCGGCGACGAGCACGCAAGCTCCCAGCGTGGCCAGCAGCACGAGCAGATAGTACTCCTCGACGGGCAACGCGCGCCCTTCGATATAAGGCGCGCTCAGGAGCGTCACCGCCAGCCCCGCCAGGATCAGCAATCCCGTGTAGAAGAGGGTGTGGAGGTTGACGACGAGCAGCTCGGTCACCTGCGACGAACCGGAGCCATACGCGGCGAAGAGAGCGCCGAAGGCGGTCCCCCATCCCGCCACCGTCAGCATAAGGGTGGTCAGATGATGGCGCCGTATGGCAATCGCCGTCAATACCGCCACGGCCGCGGCGCCCAACGCGATTTGCGGCAGCAGAGCCTGGAGATCAGCGGCCGTGACCGTCACGTCTCACCTCCGTGCTATCGGTGCATCGGTGTTTTTCGATTTTATCAACCTCGCATTAACCGCGCAGCAGGCTCGCCTGATCGCTGTCCACGCTCTTGAAGCGGTGATAGAGCCGCAGAACCAGAGCCAGCCCCAGAGCGACTTCGGCGGCTGCCATGACCAGGATGAAGAGGAACATGATCTGGCCGTCGGGCTGCCCCCAGTGCGCGCCGGCAACGACGAACGCCAGCCCCGCTGCATTGAGCATGACCTCGATCGACATGAGCTGGAAGAGCAGATTGCGTCGCACGAGCACGCCGGCAAGCCCGAGGACGAACAGCACCGCCGCCACGATCAGTCCCGCTTCGAGTGGAGCAGGGGGGGCGGCCGTGGTCGCGACCATCATGGCCGTGGTCAAGGTGATCATCATGGCGTGTTGCCTCCTCTCTCCGATCGTGCCTGCGTCCCGAGATGAAAGGCTCCGACCAACCCGGCCAGCAGGAGCAGCGAGGCCAGTTCGACGGCGATGACGTAGGGGCCGAAGAGCGAAAGCGCCACCTCCCGCGGTCCCAGCGCAGCTCCGCTCCCTGCAGCGGCGGCGGAAAAGGGCGTTCGGCAGAGGGTATTGATCAGCTCGAACAGGAGCACGGCGGCCAGAATTCCCGGACCTCGCCAGACACGGCCGGGCAGCCACCCCTGCTCCTCGCGCGTGGTGCGCTCCCCGAGGTTGAGCATCATGACCACGAAGACAAAGAGCACCATGATGGCGCCGGCATAGACGATCACTTCGAGGGCCGCCACGAGCGGCGCCATGAGGCTGAAAAAGACGAGCGACACCGCCAGCAGGGAGAGGACCAGATAGATCAAGCCGTGAAAGATGTTACGGCGCGTTAACGCCAGAACGGTGGCGGCGACGGCCACGCCGGATGCTGTGTAGAATAGAGCTGTCATGATCCGTCCTCCATACGCAGCCCTTTCAAAGGCCTCGACCGTCCGCCGGCACGCACGCCGGTTTCCCCAGGCGACTAACAGGGACAACAATAAAAAAAGCAAAATACTCATCTCACAGAGGCGCAAAGCTCACAGTGGGAGAGAAGGAATGTGAGCATCGGTCGTGTCTCTGCGGGCTCCGCGGCTCCGTGAGAGTCGATTCTTCCCGTCTCGAGCACAAGCGTTCAGTAAGTCGCATTTTGGGTCACTCGATCGCTGTTTCGTCCATCGTACAATGCATCCTTTTGTTCCGCGCCGGTCCATGCCTGACTGCAACGCTGCACGTGCTCAAGGAAGCAGCTTGTGTACATCGATTGGCGGCTCCTCGTTCTCGGCCTCGCCCTTCCCCTTGCCGCCGATGGCGATCCCGCTCTGGCGGTAGAAGTTGTAGCCAGGGTACTTGCCTTCGCCGCTGATCAGCAAATCCTCTTTCTCGTAAACCAGATCCTGTCTCACGTACTCCGACATCTCGAAGTCGGGGGTTAGCTGGATGGCGTAGGTCGGACAGGCCTCCTCGCAGAGACCGCAAAAGATGCAGCGCGAAAAATTGATCCGGAAATACGCCGGGTACCTGCGGCCATCCTCGTCCTCGGTGGCCTGCAGCGAGATACAATCCACTGGACAGGCGGCGGAGCAAAGGTAGCAGGCTACGCAGCGCTCCATCCCGTCGGGATCACGGGTCAGCACGATCCGCCCGCGCCAGCGCGGTGGAATCGAGGGCTGCTCCTCGGGGTAGAGCACGGTCTCCCGTTTGTGAAACATGTGCAGGAAGACGTGCCACATCGTTTTGAGGGCGTTGAAGATGACTTTCACGATCTATGATCTCCACGAGCTCAATCACTCCCGAGCAGTATGAGCGCCCCCGTGACCAGGATGTTGGCCAGCGAGAGCGGCAGCATCACCTTCCAGCCGTAGCTCATGAGCTGGTCGAATCGCGGCCTGGGGAGCGAGGCCCGCATCAGGATAAACACGCTGACGAGCGTGAAGGTTTTCAGGAAGAACCACACGATCGGCGGCAGCCAGGGGCCGTTCCAGCCGCCGAAGAAGAGGATCACGGTGAGGGCTGATACGAGGGTCACTCCGAGGTACTCACCTACGAAGAACATGCCGAACTTCATGCCCGAGTACTCCACGTGGAAGCCGGCCACCAGCTCGGCCTCGGCCTCGGGCAGGTCGAAGGGCAGCCGCTTCGTTTCGGCGATCCCCGCCACCAGGAAGACGAGCAGGCCTACGAACTGGGGCACGCAGAACCAGAGTCCCTCCTGGGCCTCCACGATCCCTCGCAGGCCGAATGACCCGCTCTGCATCACCACGCCCATGATCGAGAGCCCCATGAACACCTCGTAGCTCAGCATCTGAGCCGCGGCGCGCAGCCCGCCGAGGAGCGCGTACTTGCTGTTGGAGGCCCAGGCCCCGATCACCGTGCTGTACACCCCCAGCGAGGACATGGCCAGCACGAAGAGCAGGCCGATATTGAGGTCACCCACCCAGATCTGTGGGCTGAAGGGCACCACGGCGAAGGCCAGCAGCACGGTGGCCACGATCACCATGGGAGCCAGCACGAAGAGCGTCTTGTCGGCGAACGGCGGAATCCAGTCCTCCTTGAAGAAGATCTTGATCATGTCGGCCACCACCTGGAGCAGTCCGAAGGGTCCCACCCGGTTGGGTCCGTAGCGATCCTGCCAGAGCGCCAGCAGCCGCCTCTCCAGCCAGATCATGCCGGCCGCCAGAGTGAGCAGTATCGAGAGGCTCACAGCGATGCTGACGAGTGGCCTGACTATCTCGCTCATGACACCAACACCACCTTCGTCCAGGCCTCCCGCCCGCGGATCACGCCGGGAGCCAGGCCGATCGGGACACCCACGACACCTCGCGGTAGAGACGCATTCAGCCGTAGCGGCAGGCGATAGACGATCCCCGCCAGTTCCACCTCCACCACATCGTCCACCTGCGCCCCGATCTCGTCGAGGTCGGCAGCACACACGGCGGCGTGGGGTTCGGGAACGAGCGCGGCCACCGCCGGCGCCAGGACACTCAGCTCTTCCGAGCCGAAAACAAAATCGATCGGTGCGGCGAGCCAGTGGCCGGGCCGTGGCACGAAAGGCCCGGGGATGCCGCCGGAGTACGGATATGGCTCGCCTTCACTCCGCGGCCGCGGCTCGATGAGCCGGCGCCCCGGATCGCCGCCGCGCAGCGGCCCCCCCACCTCGTGCTGAAACTTGTTGAGCGCTTGCACCGAGTTCCATCCCGGCGACCAGTAGCGCGCGATCAGCTCGGGGGGCGGCTTCAGGCTGGTGCCCTCCATGGAGAAGCACAGCGGCGTCTCGCTGTCCTCGGGCGGCTTGGGCTCGCTCACCTGGCGGTGCGCGGAGAGCGCGGTACGGCCGCTGTGCCGGTGCGACTGGCGCGGCACCTTCTTGCCAGCCAAACGGAACGAGGGCGGCGGCGTCAGGTCGGTCACCGGCGCCAGCGCCGGGACGTCGGCGGCCAGAGCGCGCCCCACATCGTCAATCCCCTGCCAGGCAGCGGCGCGGCTCAAGCCCTCCCTTTCGAGCGGCCCGGCGCCATCGGGGTGACCGAGGAGCCGCGCGGCCAGCTCCGAGCACCAGCGCCAGGCGGAGCGCACCGTCTCAACGGGCCGGGCCACCTGGAGGAAGCGCTGAGCGCGGCCCTCGTTGTTCACCAGCGTTCCGTTGCACTCGGCGAAGGTGGCCGCAGGCAGCACGAGGTCGGCTTTCTCGGTAATTCGGCGCGTGGTATGATCGATCACGATCACACGCTTGGCGTAGGTCAGCAGCGCAGCCACGCGACCGGGACCGACGCGTCGGATCAGATCATTCTCCAGAACGATCACCGTATCGGCGCCCCCCTCTTCCACGAGGCTCAGCGCGGCGTCGAAGTCCTGGGCTTGAAGAATTCCCAGCCCCAAGGAGTTGCACTCAGGCATGGTCAAAAAAATCTGCGCCGCCTGCCCCCTTCCGGCCAGTGCGTAGGCCACGTTGGCCGCGGCGAGCAGAGTCTCCGTGGTGCCGCTCCCCGTACCCGCCACCACCAGCGGCCGCTGAGCGCCGCCGAGCGCCTCGGCAACCTTCTGCACCAGGTCCGAAAAATCCTCGGAGAGCTCCTCCACCCGCGGCGCCTGCGGATCGAGCTGATGTGCGAGGGCGAACCCGAAGCGCGCGATGTCGGCCGGCGCGGCGCGCAACGTAAGCGTGGCGATCTCGTCGAGATCGGTCGCGTAGACGCTGGCCACGAAGAGGGGGCTCTTCTCGTCGCCGGTGACGAGGCGCCGATAAGCGTCGTTCCAGTCAGGGATCGCGAGGGACCGCGATTTCTCGAGCGGTACTTGCCGCACCGCCTGCCGCAGGGCCAGCATCACCAGCGGCGCCGTGTTGGCCACGTCCTCGCCGAGCACGACCACTGCGTCGGCCTGGCCGATCTCGGCCAGCGACGAAATGCGCACCCCCCCCTCGACGAGGATGCCCAGCGCCGTTTCCAGCAGAAAGGCTTCCTCCGAGGCCAGGCCGCTGAAAAAGTTCGCGCCCCCTACGAGGGTCCTCAGGGCGTAGTTCGCCTCCAGCGAAGCCCGCGGCGAGCCGATGCCCACGACGAGGCGGCTCTCGCCGAGAATCGTCACCGCCCGCTGCAGGGCCTCGTCGACGCCGACCGGTCGGCGCTGTCCCGTGCCACGTTCCTTGATCCACGGCTCATTAATGCGGCTCGACGCGTTGATAAACTCGTAGCCGAAACGCCCTCGGTCACAGAGGAAGTAGCCGTTCACCGCCGGGTGGTAGCGATTCAGCACGCGGCGCACCACACCCTCGCGCTCGCCTGGCAGGGTGTTGCAGCCAAGACCGCAGTGGATGCAGAGCGACGGCGCCGACTGCAGATCCCACTTGCGCGTATAATGCTCCTTCAAGGTCTTGTCAGTGAACACCCCGGTCGGACAGATCTCGACCAGGTTGCCGCTGAAAGGGCTCTCCAGGACGCCCGGCGCGGAGCGGCCGAAATAGGTGTTGTTGCGCGAGGCGAAGACGTTGAAGTCCGTGCCACCGGCCAGGTCGCGGTAGTAGCGCACGCACCGGTAGCACTGAATACAGCGGTTCATCTCGTGGTGGATGAAAGGTCCCAGGTCCTGGTTGACAAAGGTACGTTTCTTGAAACGAAACCGGCGGTAGGTGTGCCCCGTCATAACGGTCATGTCCTGCAGGTGGCACTCGCCACCCTCGTCGCACACGGGACAGTCGTGGGGATGGTTGCTCATGAGCCAGCCGATCACGGCGGCGCGGAACTCGCGAACTTCCTCATCGTGCACCGAGACGCGCAGCCCCTCGAAGACCGGCGTCATGCAGGCCATCACGATCGAACCCTCGTGGTCCTCGGCGCTGCGAAACTGCTTCACCGCGCACTGGCGGCAGGCACCTACCGACCCCAGCGCCGGGTGCCAGCAGAAATAGGGCAGATCGAAGCCCAGAGTCAGCAGCGCCTCGAGCAGGTTCTGCTCCTCTTCGACCTGGAAGGGCTGGTTGTCAACGAAGATCTCGACCATGTTTCAGTTCCAGGGACAGTGTCCTTCACGAATGTGGCGTTCAAAGTCATCACGAAAGAGCTCGAGCGCGCTCTGCAGCGGCTCGACCGCGCCCGGCGCCAGGGCACAGAAGGTGAACCCTGGACCGAGGAACCGGCAGTGGAAGGCCAACACCTCCATGTCCTCGGGCCGTCCCTCACCGCGCTCGATCGCTGCCAGGATCTTCTCCACCCAAGGCAGCCCGTCGCGGCAGGGCGTACAGAAGCCGCACGACTCTTGGGCGAAGAAATGCTCCAGGTTGTGCACCATGCCGACCGGGCAGGTGCGATCATCGAGGAGGATCATGGTGCCCGTGCCCAGCCGGCTGCCGGCCTGCTGGATTGTCTCGTAGTCCATCGCCGCATCGAGGTTCTCGGCGGTCAGAAAATCGGTCGACGCCCCTCCTGGAAGGAAGGCGCGCAGGCGGTACCCCTCGCACATTCCGCCGGCATGTTCCTCGACGATCTCCCCCGCCGTGGCGCCAAGGGGCAGCTCGAAGAGCCCCGGCCGCGCGACCCGGCCGCTGACCCCATAAATCTTGGTGCCGCCGTCCCCGCAACGACTCAGGCCGCGGAACCACTGCGCGCCCTTGTTCACGATGTGCGGCACGCAGCAGAGGGTTTCTATGTTCTGCACCACCGTGGGTTTGCCAAAGAGCCCCACCACCGGAGGAAAGGGTGGCTTGGACCGTGGCGTTGCGCGCTTGCCCTCCAGCGAGTTGAGCAGCCCTGTCTCCTCACCGCACATGTAGCGCCCGGCGCTAGCGTGGAGATGGACCTCGCAGCTAAACTCCGAGCCCAGGATGTTCGCTCCCAGGTAATCCGCTTGGCGCGCCTCGGAGATGGCGACCTCCACGCGGGCGATCGCCTCACGATAAGCCCAACGGATAAAAACGTAGGCTTTCTCGGCCTGAATGGCGTAAGCCGCGAGCAGAATCCCCTCCAGCAGTTGATGGGGATGGCTCTCCATGAGCAGCCGGTCCTTGAAGGCGCCCGGCTCGAGCTCGTCGCCGTTGGCCACCACATAGCGCGGCTGCGGGGTGACCTCCGCCTTGGGCACGAAGCTCCACTTCAACCCTGTGGGAAATCCCGCTCCACCGCGGCCGCGCAGCCGCGACTCCTCGACCTCGGCGGTGACCTCGGCCGGAGTCATCTCAACGAGCGCCTTGCGTATGGCTTGATAGCCGCCGCACCGGAGGTATTCGTCGAGGCTAAGCGCCTGCCGGTCGGCTCTGATGTCCTGGGTCAGGGGTTTGTGCATGGCTGCGTCCTCTGGATTGCCCGGCGGGAGACCTCCGCACGCCGCAAAATCCCGTTACGAGTCTCCTTCCGATCTTCTAATTCCCCACTCCGTCCCCGTCACCACTCCCCGCGCCGCTCCCGGCGCCGTGTTCCGCGCTCTCCCCACGCGCCACGGCGGCGCAGTCGGCGCTGAGGGTCGCCTCGAGAACAGCGTCGATCTTCTCCGCCGTCAGGTCGCCGTAGAGCAGCTCGTCGATCATCATGGCCGGCGCCTTGTCGCAGGCTCCGAGGCAGGGGATCGTCAAGAGCGTGAAGGCGCCATCCTCGGTCGTCTCTCCCAGCTCGATGTCGAGCCTTTTCTGGAGATGGTCCAGAAGCCGCTCGTAGCCCAAAATCCAGCAGGACACGCTGTCGCAGAGCAAAATCACGTGCCGCCCCACGGGCCGGCGGAAGATGAGGTTGTAGAAGGTGGCTACGCTGTCCAGCTCCGCCACGCTCATGCCGAGCAGGTCGGAAAGATCGAGCAGGCCGTCGTCGCTCACGTGACCGCGGTGGCGCTGGATGATCTTCAGCGCTTCGATGCACGCCGCCTCGGGCGTCTCTGCATGCGCCAGCTCTCTCTCGATCGCTTCTTTCTCTTGCAGGCTCAACATGATGGCCTTTCCGTCATCTCCTCCAATGTGATCGAGCCGCCCGGTCCGCCTGATTCACTCGGATCGCGCGGATCAACGATCCACGTCGGCCAGAACGAAGTCTATACTTCCCAGGACCGCCAGCAGATCGGCCACGAAGAGCCCGCGGCAAACCCAGGGAACGGTCTGCATGTGAGCGAACGACGGGGTGCGGATCCGGGTGCGGTAGGAGGTCGTCGAGCCGTCACTCACCAGGTAGTAGCCGTTGGCGCCCTTGGCACCCTCGATGCCCATGAAGGCCTCGCCGCACGGCATTACAGGTCCCCAGCTCACACTGAGGAAATGGTTGATCAGGGTTTCGATGTCTTTCATCGTCGCCTCTTTGCGCGGCGGCGTGGCCAGGGGATGGTCCGATTTGTAGTGCCCGGGCGGCATGACCTCGAGGCACTGGGTGATGATCCGCAGGCTCTGGCGGATCTCCTCCACGCGGACCACGGCGCGGTCGAAGCAGTCGCCCCGCCCGGCGGTGGGGATGTCGAACTCGAACTGGTCGTAGCCGCCATAGGGTCGCTTTTTGCGCAGATCCCAGGCGAAACCGCAGGCTCGCAGATTGGGCCCCGTCACCCCCCATTCGATGGCGTCATCGAGGTCATAGGCTCCGACCTTGCAGGTGCGGGCCTTGAAGATGCGGTTGCGCATCACGATCCGGTCGTACTCCGCCACGCGGGGCGGCATGTAGTCGAGGAACTCGCGCACCAGCGCGTCCCAGCCCTGCGGCAGGTCGTAAGCCACCCCGCCGATGCGGAAGTAGCTGGGATGCATCCGGCCGCCGCATACTGCCTCGATGATCTGGAAGATCCGCTCCCGGTCGGAGAACATGAAGAAGACCGGCGAGAGCGCTCCCAGGTCCTGCGCGAAGGTGCCGTACCACACCAGGTGGCTGGCGATGCGGAAGAACTCGGAGAGCATGATGCGGATGACCTGGGCCCGCTCGGGCACCACGATCCCCGCCAACCGCTCCACGGCCAGGACATAGGCCATATTGTTGAGCACTCCCGAGAGATAGTCGATCCGGTCGGTGTAGGGGATATAGGTGTGCCAGGTCTGCCTCTCGGCCATCTTCTCGGCGCCTCGATGGTGGTAGCCGATGTCGGGCACGGCGTCGACAATCTCCTCGCCATCGAGCTGCAGGGCGATGCGCAGCACACCATGGGTGCCGGGGTGCTGGGGGCCCAGGTTGAGGAACATAAAATCGGTGCCATCTTCGCCACGCTGCATGCCCCATTCCTCGGGCTCGAAGCGCAGGGCTTCCTGTTCGGCGTCCTGACGCTCGTCAGGCAGCTCGAAGGGTCCCATCTCGGTCGCCCGGGCCGGGTGGTCCTTGCGCAGGGCGTGCCCCGTCCAGGTGGGCGGCATGAGGATGCGCCGCAGGTTGGAGTGCCCGTCGAATCCGATCCCGAACATGTCGAAGACCTCGCGCTCGTACCAGTCGGCGGCGGCCCATACCGAGGTCGCCGTCCGCAGCGACGGCTGTTCGCCACGGAGCGCTACCTTGATACGCAGGTCGCTGTTGCGCTCGTAGGAGAGCAGGTGATAGACCACGGTGAAGTCGCTATGAGGCTGCCCGTCGCGGTGCGTGCGCTCGCGCTCGTCGATGGCCGTGAGGTCGTAGAGCGTGCGATAGGGCCGATCGGTCTCGTTCTTCAGGAAGTGAAGGGTTTCAACGATCCGCTCTGCTGGAATCCACAGAGTGGGCAGGTCGTCCCTGGTGGGCTGTAAAACGAGCGATCGCGGCCCCAGGTGCTGCTCGAGCTCCTGCACGACTCGTTGCACGGCACTTGGGTATCCTGTGTTGTCGATCATCGCGATCCCCCTCCCAGAAGAGCGCTTGCGCTATACCTCGTCCGGGTTGCGCAGATCGGTGACCTGCCGGCGTTGCTCCCGCTTGATTTCGCGCATCGCCGGCTGCGGGGGCCGCACGGTCTCCTGCGCGCCCACGACCCAGCTCAAGGGACGGCGCTCATTTCCCACGAGGTGGCGCAGCATGAGCAGACCCTCCATGAACGCGTCGGGGCGCGGCGGACAGCCAGGCACATAGACATCGACGGGCAGGAACTTGTCCACTCCCTGGACCACGCTGTAAATGTCGTACATCCCCCCTGAATTGGCGCAGGAGCCCATGGAGATCACCCAGCGCGGCTCCATCATCTGGTCGTAGAGCCGCTGGATGATCGGCGCCATCTTGATGAACACCGTGCCCGCGATGATGATCAGGTCGGCCTGCCGCGGCGAGCCGCGGATCACCTCCGAGCCGAAACGCGCAATGTCGTACTTGCTCGTCAGGCTGGTGGCCATCTCGACGAAGCAGCAGGAAAGCCCGAATGAGAAGGGCCACACCGAGTTCTTGCGCCCCCAGGCGATGAGGTCGTCGAGCTTGGATAACAGGATGCTCTGCTTGACGGCATCCTCGAAGGATTGCTTCTCGAAGGATTGCTTCCCGAGCCCGCGCAGCACGTCGGCCGTCGAGGGGATGAGCTGATCCTTGGGCGTTCTTTTCGTCATCGTTCGACCTGCCCTTCTGGTGCCGCGCCGATTGCGCCAGGATCGCGCGGTTTCCGGTGCTCCCCGGCCGCCGGCCCCCAATCGAGCCCCCCTGAGCGCCAGATGTAGAACAGCGCCAGGGTGAGGACGGTGATGAAGATCAGGATCTCGAGATAGCCGGCCCACCCGAGCTCCCGCACGGCCACGGCCCAGGTGAAGACGAACACCGCTTCGAGATCGAAGATCAGGAAAAACATGGCCACTAGATAGTATTTGGCGTTGAAGCGCACCCGCGCCGAGCCCTGGGAGGCGATACCCGATTCGTAGGGTTCGGTGGTGGCCCGGCCGCGATGGCGCTGGCCCAAGAAATAGGATGCCGTCACCATGAACAGCACCACACCCAGAACGCATGCGGCGTAGAGCGCTATCGGCCAGAGAGGTGTCGTCGAGGCAGGGTCCAAGACTATCACTCCAATTTGTTCCTTCCCGGGAACCGTGGTGATCACGGCGCCGTTGGAGCACGGAAACATACCCTGAATCCGGATCGTTGGATTGCGATCCGGAGCGTGACGCCAACCACCCGATCGGCATCAGCATAAGCAATGTTACGCATTTGTCAATCTGAGGGATCATATAGCCGATAGTTTTGGATTTCCCAGCGTGGCTCGCCAAAAAAGGAGGAGAGCCCTCTTCATTCGATGAATACCTCTTTGTATGAAGAGGGCCTTCTGCTGTGATTTTTTGCTGAATTTCAGGGTAGTCGGCCGGTGCCCCTCGGGATCGTGCGTGGGGAGACCGTTGCTCACTCACGGAACGGATCCGATCGCTCCGTGATCGCTGTCACGTTGCGACCGGATCCGTTCCGGAATCGCTCTTACGATTCTTAGTTCTTAGCTATATCAATACTGCATGCGGATGCGCAGAAACTCCACCTGCGGTTTGGGGCTGTCCGGTTTGAGGACGAAGGGTGCCTTGGCCGTGTCGAGCCGGATTCGGAAGCGGATGAACTGGCTGCCGCTGAGCGAATGGATGTCGGCGGTCCAGTTGGTTTTGCTCTCAGGATCAGGTACCTTGGATCCAGGGGTCACGGGCTCAGCGCCCTGAAACATAACGACCACCTCGTTCTGATCGGGGATGAAGTCGGGTGTGCCGTTGTTCCAGTCGGGAGCCCCCACCTTGATGTCGTTGAGCTCGGGCTGCGGGATGTACCCTCCGTTCTCGGTGATCACCAAGCCGGTGGCGGGATCGATCCCCTCGAACCCGAGGAAGGCCGGAGCCGGTGAGCCGCCGATCGCGGCGCGGTGGACGGTTTGCCCCAGATCGATCCACTTGGACAGGGCGTAGGAGACGGGCCCCAGGGTGGAGGGCGTCTTCTCCGTCGGCACGAGGCAGTCGGTGGTCACCGGAATGGAGGGCATGTTGAGGCTGTCGTAGTTGATCTTGTAGTGCCAGTACTTGTAGGCGCAGTTTGGATCGCTGGGATTCGGCGGAGTCTTGGGACAGCCGCAGTGAGGATTGGTGATGGCGTCGTTGCCGGTGCACTTGGGGCCGGTCCAGTCGACCTCGCAAACCTCGGCGAAGATCGAGCCCGGGTCGTCGATCCGGAGATTGACGGCCGGATCGGACACCTGGAGCTGGACGATGCCATGGCCACCGCCACCGCCGTCGCCGACCGACCAGGAACAGAAGCTGGGCTTGTGCTTCGACGATCCCAGGGCGATGCAGGGGTTGTCGCTCAGCGCCCGCACCGTGACGTACTTCGTTTCCTTACCTTCTCCGGGCCAGCCGCCCGAGACATCGATCACGCCGCCCTGCTGGATATAGATGCGCGTGGCCGAATCGATGATCACCGCGCCGCCGCTCCCGCCGCCGGCACCGCCGCCGAAGTTGGAATGGCCGATGACCTCGCCGCCGCCGCCGAAGCCGCCGCGCGCCAGGATCGATCCCGTTCCGTTGATCACGATCTCGCCGAGGGCGTACAGGCCCAGGCCTCCACCGCCTCCTCCGCCGCCGCCGCCCTTGGCGTCGTAAGCGCTGCGATCGAGGGCCGGAAAGAAACCCGCCGCCAGCCCCACGGTGGTGGGATTCATACTGTCGAGGCGCGAACCGCCGCCGCCGCCGCCCTGGCCACCCTGAATATAGGGCATCTCGCCTTCAGGGCCGATGAAGTCGTTGGTGGCGTCGGCGTCGGTGAACGGGGTCTCGCCAGGGATGCCGCCGATCGGATCGGTGGTGGTATAGCGATGTTCACCGAGCGGTGAGGGATCGGGATGGGAGAAGCCGTCGTCGAATTCCCAGGATTCGCGCAGCAGATAGCGGTCGGGGTGCTCGGGATCGGCAAAGTAGCGCCCGAGTCCGTGGTACCCCCAACGGCCGTCCGCGAAGAAAGAGCCGCCACCGCCACCGGCGCCGCGCGAGGTGGCGTCGCCGGCCGAGCCGCGGTATTTCACGTTGGTGCCGTCGGCACCGGACTCGCCACCGCGGCCGCCCACGCGTTTCAGGTTGGAGGGACCCCAGCCGGTCTCACCGGCCTTGGGCGAACGCAGATCCGTGAGCTGGCGGAAGTTCTGCGGCCTGGTGGGGTGTCCATCGCCGCCGCGACCACCTCCCGGTCCGCCCAGGCCGCCCGGCACGGGGGTGAAAGCCGAGTCGAAGGTGACGTCGTTGATGCCGTCCTTGCCAGATACATCGATGACGCCACCCACTTCGATACTGCCCGTGGCCGAGAGGATCAGGGGATTCGAGCCCACGCCGATCACCGTGACGCCATCAGGGATCACGATGTCGCGGAAGTTGAAGGCGCCGCCGCGGACGACGACCGTCTTTTTTATGTCTGGCGTAGAACCGTCAGGCAACGGCAGGACCTGATAGTCGGTGTCGAGGATCACGGTGGGAAAGATACCGATCGGCTTGAAATCGCCCAGACCGCCGCCGCCGCCGAGCCCGAAGGTGGCCAGCAGATGATTGTATTCAGGCGACTCGCCGTCGGTATCCTGGACCGGCCAGTTGGCTGCCGGCAGGGAGGGGTTTTCCGCCAGGGGATCACCGCGCCACTCCGCTTCCAGGAAGTCCTCGAGGAACAGGTCGGCTACCGGAGAGGATCCGGGATCGAAGGTGGTGAAGGACGCGATCAGATCGGCCTCGGCGGGATCCTGGCCCTCGTGATGCGCTACGCTGCCGAGGCTGATGTTGGCCAGCCCGCGGCGCCGCAGCAGCTCGACCCTGGCCCCCATCGGCAGGATGCCCGAGGGGCGTAACGAAACCCTGGAGCCGGTGTAGGTGTTTTCGACGAGGTCGACCCAGGTTCCCAACTCGGCCACGGTGTTCTGCATATCGAGAGCCGAGCCCGCGTCGAGACCACCGTTCAGGTCGAAGCCGTCCGTCGATGAGATCTGACCCAACGCCAGGTCGAAGTGGTCGACACGCAGGGTCTGCGGCGCATAGAGGGAGAGGCGGTCGAAACCGACCATGGCGACCGAGATGTACTCCTCGGAGCCGCTGAAGAGCACCGTCGAGGTCGAAGGCTCATCGTCCAAATCGATGCGCAGCAGAGTCGTCCAGGCACCGGGCGTACCAGGGTCTCTGACGGCCAGAGCGTAGAGCGTTCCGTCGTGCCGCACGGCCAGGTCGAAGACCTCGCCATAACCGGTCCCCAGCTCGACGAGATCGAAGAGCGTACCGGTCTCCACATCGAGAACAAACAGTGATCCCGTGTCGCCGTCGGCGACGTAGACGCTCCCGTTCGGAGCCAGGCAGAGACCGCGTACGTTGCTACGGCCGCCGAGATCGCGGGGCAGGAAGAGGCGGCAGACCAGGGGATTGAGCAGATCCTCGTACTCCACCCGATAGAGAGTCGCGCCGTCGCAGCCGAACATGCGGCCCTGGCTGTCGAAAACCACGCTACGCAATCCCACCGGGGTGAAGGGCGAGACCGCCAGACGCGTCTCGCCAACGAGAGCCGCATCCCCGCTGCGGCGGTCCACGGTGTAGATCCCCTGGGCGAGGGTGGTGCCCGAGTCGAGCGCAGCGTAGCTCAACGGCTCGGTGATCAGGAACAAAAGGTTGTCCTCGGCCAACTCATCGCCGTCGAGATCGGCGCCCTCCACGTTGGAGGCCGCGAAATTGAGCGGTTCGTCGAAGGCGACGAAAAACTCTTTCTGATCGGGGAAACCAGCGATCGCGCTGTCATAGGTGTTGATCGGTACATTCACGTCGCCGTGCCGTGGATAGCTGTCGACGACGGTGGGCGGCACGGCCGGATGGTTCTGGAAGAAGAGATTGGTCAGGCTGCCGACGACGGTGGTGAAACGCACGGGATTGCCCACGGAGGGCAGGATCCCGGCAAGGTTGCGGATTACACCACCCGTACCGCCCACCGGCGCAAAGACGATGTACTCCAGGTCGGGGAGCAGCCCGGGGACCGCCTCCCGCGGCGCATTGCGCAGAAAACCTATCGGTTCAGTAGGAAAATACGGCGTAAAAACAACCACGTTGTCGAAGCGCTCAAAGATCCCCCTGGCCGGAATGACGCTCTGATCGAAGTCCACCACCGACTCGGGGCCGCTGAAATCAGACTCCAGCACGGCGTAGATCTGCAGGCCGGTGAACGCTTTGGGCTGGTCGATGACGATCTTCTGGGGCATCTCCGGGATGCCGGAAAAGGTGAAGACCACCTGCTGGGCCAGAGGAGCGCTGAGGGGTGGGTTCGTGGAGCCGCCGGTCAGATCGGTCTTGGCCGGGAAAGTGATCGAGTTGAGGGTGATGCCGTCGCCCCCGCCTTCGGGAACCGTGTTTCCCACGACGCCACCTCCGCCACCTCCGCCGCCGCAGCCGGCGAGCAGCGCAAAGGCGAGGGTCATACCGAGCAGCCAGGCATGCAGTTTTGAGAACGTGCTGGCGATGAAAAGGGGTTTTGTATCGCTTCTATCTCTGGCTGTTTTGGAATGATTCTTGGAATGATTCATCGTGATTACCCTCGATTATCGGGGTCGTCCGCGCGCCGATCGATGACTTTGCCGCGGGTCGTATTCTATTTGAATGAACTCGCCTTCTGATAGCTCCCGCAGCCGCCAGCGCAAGACAACACCCCGATGGCCGGTCCCTCGTCTTGTCAAATTATGCTCGGATATGCCCAACCTGCGCGTCCCGGTTGCGATGCGAGCGATCTAGCCCGCGCATCTGAAAATCCCGGGGGCTCGACTCCACCGGAGTCGCGAAACAAGCCGGTTGATGCTTCCGATCGAGATCGCGATCGAGCCTGTGATTGACACCATTCCTTTTGTTTGTTTGTCTTCCGAATGGTATAAAAGGGCTCTTCACTCATCACAATCATTACGAAAGGAGGGCATGATGTCGAAGTCGATCGTGCGGTTGTCTTTGATCATGGCGGTGTTCTTTTTCATCTCCGGATCGGTGCAGGAGGTTCCCGCGTGGGGCAGCCTCGGTCCCGGGATAAACGGCTATCCGACCTTCAAGGCCCACGCAAGAGTTGCCTGGGAGGTGGTCAATCAACCCGACGTGGCCGCGTGGCTGGCGCTGAAGGGTCTTGATCCCAAGCAGGTCGCGCTCGCCGCCACCCGCGAGCCTCCCGGCTGGGACCACTGGGGTTACGACGAGATCGCCAGCGGTGCCTTTCTGAGCGAGATGGAGCCCACCGTGGTCATGATCGGCAAGCTCCTCCATTGCACCGGTGATAATGGGGTGGCGGTCAACCACAGCCCGGCCAATCGTTGGTATACCGACTCCGATCTGGTGGAGGTCAACTACGAGGGCGCCGGCGAAATCGTGGTCATGAAGTACACCTGGACCCCGGCCCAGAACACTTTCAGCGACGAGGCGACCCTCTTCCTCAACGCCATGGAGCTGACCACCAACGCCTTCAAAAACCTCCCCTTCTGGAAAAAATTTGCCTGGGACAACAGCGTCAAGAAAATGGCCGGGCAGAGTCTGTCCGACTGCACGCGGTGGTCGCACGCCGCCATGCGCTACTACATCGACAATGCACCGTAGTCCTCGATCACGACTCGAAAACGGAACGATTCCCTGCGCGAAGAAAGGATTGAATCTACGCGATCGGTTGCGCGGCGCCTGTTCCTCGCAGGGGAGCTGGTGATCGAAATGTAATGAGCTGATCTATTGTGACGTGATATCGATTTGCAGACTAGAAACAGACCGGCGAGCAGTGACAACGAAATTGTAATTTTCGAGCTCTGAATAATCGGCGTTTTTATCATCGAGGACGCTATGATGATACATACCGCGATCGAAACGCCTTCCATCGGAATATCGAGCGAAGTCCATAAGAAGAATCCACCGACTAACGGTTGTTGATCACGCATGGAAGCTTTGAAAAATCGCCAAACATCATCGGCTAATGACAATACAATCCACCAGGTCATCAATCCACGGTAGCGGTACCAGATCATCGTCCATTTATTCATAGTCTTGGTCCTGTAGCTCTTCAACCACCGCATGGGATACAGTTCTCGGACGTACAGTTCTCGAGCTGCCCGCCGGTCACTAGAGGCCATCCTCTGCAGTGGTTCACTCAACATCGATCAGACAGAAGGCTACACGTCATCCCCGAGATCACCAACACCAGCGTCTGGAGCTCCTCCGCACCCGAGGATCCTCATGTAGGGTGCGAAAATCCGCCTGAGGACCGCCGGCGCGAACGTGGTCATGCCGAGTGAACACTCGGTTGTCTTGACCACGACCGTGGGCTCGGTGAGTGCTTACGTTGATACAGGCGCTGGATGATAGCCACGCTGAGGGAGCTGCCTTTCGCGTAGTGTCCCACGACTGTTGGGTGATTGTCGCCAAAAAAATATGAAGAACTCATGGCAACCTCGTCGGTTTTTGATAGGGATAAGGATCGAACGGCAGAGACGAAGATCTTGCGTGGCGGTTCGGGCTATGACGGTTTTTGTGTTGCCACGTGGATCCTCGTACTTCTTGGACTTTTTAGAGAACGACGACGCAACACACAAAAAGGAGGTTCATCATGCATACGGCGCTCACCCTGGCCATTGTGGCGCTACTGAGCCAGGCGGCTCTTCCGGCGACTATCGTGGTTCCAGACGATTATACGACCATCCAGGGGGCGATCAATGCGGCCCTGAACGGTGACACGATCCTCGTGCGGCCCGGAACCTACATGGAGACGATCGACTTCATCGGGAAGGCGGTAACGGTGAGGAGCGAATGGGGTCCCTACGTGACGACAATCGATGCCAACAAGGGCGACAACTGCGTGCGCTTCACCAATGGTGAACAACAGGATTCGATCCTCAAAGGGTTCGAGCTCACCAATGCGCGTGGCTACACCCAGGACGGAGGGGCGATCTACTGCTATCGCGCCTCACCCACGATTTCGAGCAACCGCATCATCGGCAACGAGGCCGACTACGGTGGCGGCATGCACCTCTATGACAATTCGCATGCCGTGGTGGTCAACAACATCATCGCCGGCAACATCGCCGGCGCCGGCGGGGCCATCTCCTGCTCCGATTCGAATCCTACCGTCACCAACAACACGATCGTGGGCAACGACGCCGGTCACTACGCCGGCGGGGTGTACTGCTACCGGTCCTCGCCGCAGATCACGAATACCATCGTCTGGAACAACACCGCCCCCCTGGGCCCCCAGATCTACGACGGCTCACCGGTGGTGACCTACTGCGATGTCATGGGTGGCTGGACCGGAGCGGGCAACTTCAACTCCGATCCGCAGTTCGTCACGGCTCCCCCGTTCAACAAGGACTATCACATCACGCTGGCTTCACCCTGCAGGGACAGTGGCAGCAACGGTGCGCCCTCACTGCCGGGCCACGACTTCGAGGGTGACCCGCGTCCCGCTGCCGGCGGCATCGATATCGGCGCCGACGAGTTCGCCACCCATCTCTACAGCCTGGGGACACCCAGCCCGGGCGTCCTGATCAGCCTGAGGATCGCGAACGGGACAACCGCCGTTCCGGTGACCCTGCTGCGCAGCAACGGCCTGCAGGATCCACCCCAACCCACGCCTTACGGCGACCTCTACCTGTCGTGGCCGCTGGCCACGATGTCGCTCGGTGCGGTTCCCTCCAGCGGTGTTCTGGTCTACGACATCACCATACCGGCCGGGATCGTACCTGGCACGATTGTGTTCATCCAGGCGCTCGTGGGCAACCTCGGCAGCCCCGGCACGGTGCTCTCCAACGCCGCGATCCTGACGATCCAGTAAGGGAGGCGGTTCTCCTCGAACCCTCTGAACGGGTCGTATCGGGTCGACCCCGCGCCGACCGACGCGACGGCGCGGGGTCATCCGAAATCGCTGGACAAGCCGGCGCCAGAGCTTATCCTTGAGCCCTCCGGTCCGGTTTCGCACGACCTCGACCGTGACGGAAGACGCGTGAGCGAACTGGTGACCTGTATGGTCGAGATGCGCCCAACCACGACCTCGAGACGTATAACCTGAACAGAGATATGAGGAACAGAAATCACAGATGTTTAGCAAGAAATGGCGCGAGCATTGGGGCCTGAAAGAAGACCCCTTCAACTGTGAAGATGCGGACAAGGATGCCATCTTCGCGCGGGTCGATGCCTCGGCCACGCACTCCGGGTTCGACCGGGTCTTCGGCGATCCCAGAATGCCGGCTCCAGGCATCGTCTTCGGTGAGAAAGGCAGCGGCAAAAGCGCGCTCCGGCTGATGATGTGCCGACAGCTCGAAGAGTTCAATGAAGCCAATCCACAGGACAAGGTCTTCATCGTCGACTACATCAACTTCAACAATTCCCTGGAGCAATTCCGCCGCGCCGCCGGGGTTTCAGGCGACAATCCGCAGGCCGTAAAAAAGGTCACCCAGCGCTGGAGCATCTCCGATCACCTCGATGGTATCCTGTCGCTGGGAGTGACCAAGCTGGTGGACCTGTTCATCGCCAGCCAGAAGAAGAGCAAGACGCTGAGCCGCAAGCAGATCCTGGATCTGCTGCTATTCACCTCGATCTACTACAACTCGGACCAGTTGACCATGGCCGAGGCGGTCAGCAAGCTGCGGCCGCTGATCGGCGGACGCAGCTACCGCAGCCCGCTGCTCTGGACCCTCTGGATCCTGCTGTCACTGACAGCGGTGTTCATCGGAATCCTGCCCCTGCTCTTCGGCACGCTCGACGCCTCGGCCAACATCTGGCACGGCGTTGGTCTCGGAGGACTGATCGCCATCTGGGGCTGGGCCGCTTGGTGTCACTTCTCGGTTTACCTTGTGGCCCGCAAGACGGTGAGGAACGTGAAGATCCTGCCGCGCAACCCCACACCGCTCAGCAGCGTCCTGCGCAGCCTGCCCCCGAAGGAGCGGCGCGAGTTCATCCTGCCCACCGACTCCGACGAGGATATCCGCTACCAAATTCTGCGGCGTTTCCTGGGGCTGCTGAGCGAGTTCGAATTCAAGGGGCTCTACGTGCTCATGGACCGCATCGACGAACCGTCCATGCTGAGCGGCAACACCGAGGGCATGCGCCTCTTCACCGAGAAGATCCTCGATATCAAGCTGCTCCAGTATCCGCAGCTCGGAATCAAGCTCTTCCTGCCGATCGAGCTCGACGGAATCTATCGCAACGCATCCTCGGAGCAGATCAAGCGGATGCGCCTCGACAAATCGAACCTGATTCCGGAGCTCAAGTGGAGTGGGCAGGAGCTCTTCGAGGTCGCCAACCAGCGCATGCAGGTGTGCCAGCTCAATCACGGCAGCGCCCATCATCTCGCGCAGTGGTTCGAGGAGGACTTCGATTTCGATCACCTGCGCCAGACCTTGAACACCCTCGCCACGCCAAGACATGCCTTCGGGTTCCTGGCATCTCTTTTTACCGATTATGTCAAGGATCTGCCGAACGAGCTGGCCGATGACGATCCACGCTGGCGGATTCCGCGGACCCACTTCGATATCGTGCGGGCCGCCTGGATCGATCAGTCCGGTGTGGCGCGGCGGGTGCTCAACTGATGGTTTGATGATGGATGCTGGCGAATCGATCCTGAGACGCTTCTCGAGGCTCGAGCATGCCCTCATCGACGCCTCCTCGCTGATCTACATCGACAAGGCGGGATTTCTGCGGGAGCTGGCGGCCTCGATCGCGCTCCACGCGCCGCAACAGATCGTGGCCGAAACCGGATTCACTGCGCCGCCGGTCGAGCGCATCGAGGCGAGCGCCCCCCTCGATGATGGAGAGAAGAACGACGACATCCTGGTCCGCTGCGCTCTGGAACGGGGGTGGCCGATCATCTCGGAAGACCGCCAGATTCTACACCGCATGAAACGCGAAGGGATGGAGTACTTCAACGCTCTCATGATGCTGCACTGTCTGCTTTATCGCCGGTGCATCACACCCTCGCGGCACCGGATCCACCTGGAGCGATTGCACGGCTTCGCGCGGTACAGCGCCGAGGTGTGGGCCTACGGCGACAGCGTTCACCTTGCAATCAGGGCGCAGCAGGACGCTGTTCGGCGGCGCTCACCCTGACCCGTCACAGACATGCAAGATTCCCGACCTGCCGTTCCCGCCCCCCGTCATCCAGCGTCGCCATCGACCAGGAACCCTGCACCACCCTCGGGATCACGCGGATCCATGCGCTTGGTCAGCACCGGCCTCGTCCTCCCCGTTTGTCCCGGCCGGCGGATTCATGCTATAAGAGAGCGATCCACGGGCGTACAACCCGTTGTCGTTGATCTCCACGAGGGAGAGAAGTGGGTACCCGTTTTGATCACGCAACCCTTTGGCGTTTAGTGAAGGAGGATTGAATCGTGAACCGTCGATGGTCTCTCTTTGGAACCGTTCTTGGCGTCACCGTCATGTTGACATCGAGCGTTCTGGCTGCCGAGACGCCGGCTCGCGACCACGAAATCGTGCCGGAAGATTACTTCGACCTCGCGACCATCTCGTCGTGTCGCATCTCTCCCGACGGCCAGCATTCCGCGTACGTGGAGAGCCGCTGGGGTCGCGGGAAGGAGGGGCGCAAGAACGACCTCTGGGTCGTCTCGCTCGCCGACGGCGAGAAGCGACGCCTGACCTTCGACGGGTTCGGAGCAGGCCATCCCGTGTGGGGGCCCGCCGACGGAGCGATCTACTTTTCAGGTCGTAACGAGCGGGCCGGCGAAGAAAAACCGCCCTACGACGGTAGCCGCCAGGTGTGGCGTCTGGCGCCCTCCGGCGGAGATCCCTTCCCGGTGACCCGCATCGCGGACGGCATCAAGCAATTCGAGCTCTCCGGGGACGGCAAGAGCCTCTACTACACGACTGTCGAGAAGGTTTACGAGGAGCCCTGGAAGGCGCTCCGAAAGAAATACTCGAGCCTCCAGTACGGCCACGGTGTGGTGAAGCTCAACGCCATCTGGAAGCTCGACCTGGAGAGCTGGCGCGCCGCGGAGGTCTTGAAAGCTCAGCGTGTGATCCACGAGATGGCGCTGGCCCCTGACGGCAAGAAGATCGCCATGATCACCACCGAGGACAACGAGGTCATCTTCAAGGAGGGCTGGTCGCGCGTGGATCTGCTCTGCCTGAAGAGCGGCGCGGTGACCCCCATCACGAGCCAGAAGTGGCGCCAGGATCACCCCTCACCGTACGGCTGGCTCGACGAGATCGTCTGGTCGGCGGACAGCCGTGCCCTGGCCTTCGCCATCTCCTTCGACGGCTACGCCACGCGCATCTACGTGGCCGAGTGGCTCGGCGGGGATGCCCCGGAGATTCGCGAGGTCCAGCGCCCGGGGATCGTGGCGCACGACGGCGCCTTGAAGTGGATCGGGCGCACACGCACTCTCTGCTTCCGCGGCGAGGAAAAGGCATGCTGCCGCGCCTATGCCATCGAGCGGGTCGAACACGGAGGCCAGGGAGCCGTGAGGCTGCTGACGCCTGGCCAGGTTGTGATCGGCGATTTCAGCTTCGATCAGCAGGGACAGCGACTGGCCGCGGTGGTCAAAACCACCACTCACATGGGCGATATCTTCGTGGTCGGCGGCAAGCGCGGCTACCGGCGGATCACCAACGTCAATCCCCAGGTCGACACCTGGAAGCTGCCTCAGATCTCGATCGTCAACTGGATCGGCGCCGACGGCGAGAATGTCGAAGGCGTTCTGGAGCTGCCGCCTGGTTACAAGAAAGACGACGGCCCACTGCCGCTGATCGTCGAGCTGCACGGCGGCCCCACGGCATCGACCAAGTATCTCCTGCGCCTCTGGATCTACGGGCGGGCGCTGATGGCATCGAAGGGCTACGCGCTCCTCAGCCCCAACTACCACGGCTCGACGGGCTACGGCGACGACTTCACGGCGGCGCTGATCGGCCGTGAGAACGAGATCGAGGTGACCGATATCTTGTCCGGCGTGAAGGCGCTGATCGAGCGCGGCGTCGCCGATCCCGAAAAGGTCGGGGTGATGGGCTGGAGCAACGGCGGGTACCTGACCAACTGTGTGATCACCGCGGCGCCGAAGATGTTCAAGGCCGCCAGCAGCGGCGCGGGGATCGTGGATATGGTGATCCAGTGGGGCATCGAGGACACACCCGGCCATGTGATCAACTATATGAAGGGGCTGCCCTGGGACGCACCGCAGGCCTACGCCAAGGCATCCCCCCTCTACCTGCTGGACGAGGTGAAGACCCCCACCCTGATCCACGTGGGCGGCGCCGACGCGCGCGTTCCCGCGGCGCACAGCAAGGTGCTCTACCGGGCGCTGCGTCACTACCTCGACGTGCCGGTGGAGCTGGTGATCTATCCCGGTGAAGGGCATGGCCTCAGCACCTACGACAACCGGCTGGCCAAGATGAAGTGGGACCTGGCCTGGTTCGAGAAATATCTGCCCGTCACCAGCCCCAAGGGGGAGGGCACAACCGAGGCCGCAACCCGCTGACGAGGACCGCAGATCATGAGCGCTCGGATTCTACTCTGTTCCGATCTGGACCGGACAATCCTGCCCAACGGCGACCAGCCGGAGTCGCACGCAGCTCGTCCGCTGCTGCGTCGCCTTCTCGAGCGCCCCGAGGTGACGCTGGCCTACGTCAGCGGTCGCAACAGAGCGTTGCTCGAGGCGGCGATCGTGGAGTACGAGATCCCCGTGCCTTCGTTCGCCATAGGGGACGTGGGCACCACGATCTACCAGGTCGACCCTGATCGCGGCTGGCGCATGTGGCAGGCCTGGAGCCAGGAAATCGCTGCCGACTGGCAGGGGGTGGAGGCCGCCGCGATCATCGGCGGCCTCCAGGGGATCGACGGTTTGGTGCTCCAGCCCGAAGAACACCAGAACACCTTCAAAGTCAGCTTCGATGTAGACCTTGCCACCGATCGAGGGGATCTCCTGCGGCGGGTGCACGATCGTGTGGCAAGGCTCGAGATCGATTATTCCCTCACTTGGAGTGTCGACGAGGCCGCGCAAAAAGGTCTCCTGGACATCCTGCCGCGCCGCGCCACCAAGCTGCACGCTGTGCGGTTCCTCATGCGTCATCTGGATTTCTCAGAAGCGGACACCGTCTACTGCGGCGACAGCGGCAACGACCTGCCAGCGCTGTCGGGCGGTATCCCGGCGGTGCTGGTGAAAAACGCCTGCCGGGAGGTGCGCGACGAGGCGGTGCGGCTGGTCGAGGCCGACGGATGTCGTGAAAAGCTCTACCTGGCGCGCGGCGGATATCTGGGTATGAACGGCAACTACACGGCCGGCGTGCTCGAGGGCTTGGCCCACTTCCATCCAGGTATCACCGCCTGGCTCGGGTGATCAGTGTCCTTTCTTGCCCTCGAAGTAGATCGGTGCGTTTTCCGCGCTCGATTCCTCGCCCGGCCTGGCAACCCGTTTGAGGTCTGCCGGCGAGGCCGGCTGGAAGAGCCCGGACAGGGTCGGCAGCGACTGCACCACGAGATCGTTGACATTGATAAAGACCACGCCGCGGTCGCGCCCGAGATGTTCCGCCATCGCCGGGAGCGGCCAATGCGCCATGCGCACGTAGATCGGAGAGGAGGCCGCCTTTTCGCTCAGCGCCATGGCGAGCGACAGATTGCCCAGGTCGTCGTCGGTGCAAAGCAGATAGGCCCGGCTGTCGCGGACATCGAGATCCAGCTCCTGAATCTTCTTACGCACGAAGCGCACCCCACCGCTGAAACCGAGCGACTCGATGAGATCTCTGACAGCCCTTCCTTGGTCGTGCTGATCGATCACGGTGATCTCGAAGCTCTCCTCCGATCCAAAATCACGGAGCAGCATCTCCAGCAGATCGCGACCGAACTTTCCGAAACCCAGCAAGACGACTTCGCTGACTCCGCGACGGGTCTGGCGATGAAAATACTCCGCCACGACCTTGGACGCCGCGATGCGGTAGATGTCGAAGTAGCGGATTCCGACGAGACCCACCGTACGGACAGCGTCACGCGCGGTCTGGGCGAGTGCCTCGTTGGCGATGTGGGCCCATATCAGGGTGACCGACCGGGCCCTGCCCTTGAGACACTGATAGGCGTTGAGGGCTCCCTCCAGGTTTTCCAGATCGTCGCCGCTGGCAAAGACAACCGAACGCGCCCGGTGAGCTCCGGCCCGCTGCAGTAGTTTGCGGCGATGGAAATCGCCGCAGAGCATCGGGATCGCGGCGCGGTAGCTCCATTCGTCGAGTTCCTCGGCCGGTCCGAGATCGATCCCCACGACCTTGACGTGATTCTTCTTGAGAGACGAGGCGATGAGCTTTCCGGTGCGCCCCACCCCGCACACCACTACGTGGTCGGAGATCCGCCGGGTTTTGAAAAAGGGCGAGATCTTGAAAAAGTAGGTCACCGCCGTGCCCAGGACGGAGATCGTGATGAGCGGTGCGGCGAAGTAGATCACCGCCAGCGGCCAGGCGTGCGGGAACTGGGGCAGATCACGCTCGAAGACAAAGAGCCGCAGCGTGGCGTAGAGCGCCTCGAAAAAACCGGGATGGGAGGGCTCACGGGGCATGTACACCAAACCGACTCCGACCACGGCTGCCACGGAGAGCAGCCACAACAGGAGATGGATCTGCGGTCTTGCATTCGACATGCTCGCCCTCCTGAAGACGCTTTGGCTTTCAGCCAACCACGCTCATCCTAACAAAAAATCCCGACAACCGGACGGAGGCAATGCCCCTTTGAACCCTCTCTTCCACCTCCTCGTCCTCTCATGAACAGCTTCGAAGGCCGACCGATGATCCCCCCATGCTATCACGACGTCGGCGGTCATTGAGATCCTACGCCGAGCAGCACAAGAGATTATGTTCCATGGCCAAAGGCCGGTCGAGTAGAATACCGCGCTCTAGAACCGCTTGCGATCGTCGTACTCGCGATCATCATACAAGCGGAACGTTCGCAAGAAGGAAAAAACACTATGTTCCGTGTCAGACAACGATATCTCCAGATCCTCACCCTCTTTGTCGCATCGATCTTTGCGATTTTATCGATTCAATCCCGCGCCCTGGCTCAGACCACGCCGGATTTTGAAAAGCGCCTCGATCGGCTCGTCGATAAGCTCGAGGAATCGCGTGAGCTCTATCACATCCCCGGTATGTCCCTGGCGGTGGTTTACCACGGCGAGGTGGCCCGCTTGCACGGCTTCGGCCTTGCCGACCGGAAGGCCGGGACACCCGCCACCGCGGACACGATCTTTGCCATCGGCTCCAGCACCAAGGCTTTCACGGCCACCCTCGTTGGCATGCTCTGCGACGCGGGCAAAATGGCCTGGGATGACCCGGTCACCAAGTTCTTGCCCTATTTTACGCTCTCCATCGACAGCGACGACGAAAAGGCCTTCGTGACCCTGCGCGACCTGCTCTGTCACCGCACCGGGTTCACGCGCATGAGCCTCCTCTGGGTGGGCGGCGGCACTGACCGCAAGAGCATGCTGGGCACCGCGGCCCACGCCGAGCCGTGGGCCCGATTCCGCGAGCGCTTCATCTACAACAACGTCATGTTCATCGCCGCCGGCATGGCCGCCGCGGAGGCCGGCGGAACCGGCTGGGACGAGCTTTTGGAGCGGCGTTTGTTCAAACCCCTGGGAATGGACTCGTCCTCGACCTCGCTCGCAACACTCGACGGCAATCCACGCCAGGCCAAGGGTTACTTCTACGACGAAGAGATCGACGACTACAAGGACCGCCCGATGAGGTTCATCGACACTGCCGGGCCCTGCGGGGGGATCACCTCGACCGCCCGCGATATGGCTCAATGGCTGCGCCTACAGCTCGGGTGTGGTGTCTTCGAGGGGCAGCGGCTGATCAGCGAAAGCACCTTGCGCGAGACCTGGACGCAACAGATGGCGATCGCCGAAGGCGCGGGCTACGGTCTGGGCTGGATGCTCTTCGAACACGAGGGACGGACGATCATCACCCACGGCGGCAACATCGACGGCTTCGCGGCACAGGTCGCGTTTCTACCGGAAAGCGAACTGGGTTTTGCGCTGCTGAGCAACACCTCCTTCTCGCCACTACAACAAATGTCCTTGCAGCTCGTGTTCGAAACGCTCCTCGGAGAGAGGGACGAGTCCGAAGACGAGGCCGGGTCTGCTGACGGCGAAGAGGTCGAGAAGGATCCATTCGCCCCCTATCTCGGGGAGTACGAGGCCAATTTCGGTAACCTCAAAGACACGATCCTGACCGTGCAGGTCCAGAACGAGAATCTCGCGATCGACATCCCCGGCCAGATGGTCTACGAGCTCCAAGATCCCGACTCCGAGGGGCTACGGCATTTCGTGATCACCCAGGAGATCGCCATCTCCTTCGACCGCAACGACTCGGGGGAGGTCTACCAGCTCAAGCTCCACCAGGGTGGCCTGGTTTTCGAAGCGCCTCGCAAGGGGGTGGAGATCACCCCGGAAGTCCCCCTCGAGGAGCTCAGGCAGTATCTCGGGCGCTACGAATCGGAGCTGTTCACCGATGATGTGGAGGTGCTCATCCAGAACAACCGACTCGCCGCGGACGTACCTGGTCAAATGGTGTACGAGTTCGACAAACCCGATGCCGATGGGCGTTGGAGCCTGCGCGTCATGAAGACTGCGTCGGTCTCCTTCGAGCGCGACGACAACGGACGCATTACAGCTCTCGTGCTGCACCAGGGCGGGCAGGATTTCCGCATGCCGCGCATCGATGACAGCGATGCGGGGCAGCTACCGACCGTGGCTGAGCTCCTGGCGCTACGCCAGGTGGAGCAGTGCAAATCCGCTCTCGAAAAAGCGGGAGTGATCCGCATGCAGGGCACCGTCAAGATGCTCCAGTCGGGTCTCGAGGGGCAGCTCGTATGGTTCACCCGGGGCAAAGACCGCTTTCGCGAGGATATCGAGCTGGGAGAATTCGGCTGGATTCGAAGGATCCTGAACGGGGATCGCGCCGTAGTCATCTCCAGTTTCCAGCCCCTGGAAGAGCTCTACGGCAGGTTTGTGGAGCAGGAGCAGAAGATGCATCCTGGCGTGCTGCTCCTCGATTGGAGACACGCGTTCGAGAAGATCACCGTGCTGAATGAGTCGACACAAGACGAGCGCAAAGTCTATAAAGTCAAGCTCGCCGGCGGCCGAACGCCCCCGATGCGCCTCGTGTTGGACGCCGAAACCGGCGACGTGCTCGAGGCCGAGATCCAGATGCTGATGCCCGGCATCGGCCCCATGCCCCAGACGATCACCTTCGAGCAGTACCGCAGCATCGCGGGACTGCGCCTTCCCACGAGGATTACGATTTCCAACGATTGGGACGGCAGGTCGGTCATCGAGATACACTCGATCAAATCTCACGCCGAAGCGGCGGAGGAACTCTTTTGCCTCGAAGAAAGCCGCTGAGCGCACCCAGGCGAGCGCGCCGAGCGTCAAGTGCAGGCAGCGTCGGAGCAAGCGATCATGCCGCGCAACGAGCTCATGACATGAGGAGGCCGACTCCATCGTGACTGAAAACCGGAGCGCGCAGCGGTTGGTTTTACACGTGGACATGGACGCGTTCTACGCGGCCATCGAAACCCGCGACAACCCGGTGCTGCGCGGCAAGCCGGTGATCGTCGGCGCATTGCCGGGATCGCGGGGTGTCGTTTCCACCTGCAGCTACGAGGCCCGCCGCTTCGGGATCCACTCGGCCATGCCCGTCTCTGAAGCTTACAGGCGCTGTCCTCACGGCGTCTACCTGCGGCCCGACATGCGGCGCTATTCGACGGTCTCCCGCCAGGTCATGAAGGCGCTCGAAACCATCTCGCCAACGGTGGAGGCCGTGTCGGTGGACGAGGCGTTCCTCGATCTCACCGGGCTGGAGCTGCTGCTCGGAGAGCCTGCCGACATCGGCCGGCGCACCAAGGAGGTCGTGACGCACACCACCGGCTTGACCTGCTCGGTCGGCATCGGTCCCAACCGGCTGATCGCCAAGATCGCTTCCGATCACGACAAGCCCGACGGCCTCACCATCGTGCCGGCGACGGAGGTGTTGAAGTTTCTAACCCCTCTGCCGGTCTCCTGCCTACGCGGGGTGGGCCGCGTGCTCGGCGATCAACTGCGGCGCTTCGGTATCCGGACCGTCGCCGACCTGCACGCGTGGTCGCAGGAGAAGCTGGCCCTGCACTTCGGTGCGACCATGGGAAGAATGCTCTACCGCCAGGCGCGCGGCATGGCCTCGGATGTGGTGGGTGAGCGCGATCATCGCAAGTCGATCTCCAAGGAGACGACCTTCGGCGAGGACGTCACCGATCCACTCGTCGTTCGCGACACGCTACGGACGCTCGCCGCGGGGGTGGGGCGCAGTGCACGACGCGCTGGCCTGGCGGGCCGCTGCATACAGATCAAGGTCCGCCTCGCCGGATTCGAAACCCACACCCGCAGCCACACTCTCGAGTCGGCCACCGATCTGAACGAGCAGATCTTCGATGAGGGCTGGAAGCTCTTCGAGCAGAGCGGCTACATGGGCTCGAGGATCCGGCTCATAGGTGTGGGGCTCTCGCACTGGACGTCGGGAAATCAGCTCGATCTGTTTTCCGCTCGGGAGGATCAGAAGCGCCGTAATCTCAACGAAGTCAAGGACTTGATCGTAGATCGTTTCGGCAAAAAAGCGCTCGGCTACGAGAGCCGGCGAAAGAGCAGGCGAGAAGGAGAGTGAGACAAACGCAGAAAGTGGCTGGCACTGTCAGTCAAGTTTGTGCGTCGCCGCGCCGATAAGATCGTTATGAGCTCAACCAGAACGATCACAGATAGATTCGAGGCTGGGAAAAGCGACAGTGATGGGACCGCTCAGCAGGCGCCTGGCGATCAGGATGATCGGCGTCAAGAGGCCTTCCTGGACAGCCCCTTGACGGACGAGCACTATGCGATGCTGGCTGAGGCGCGGGAGTTGCGGCGCCCCATCGACCGCGGCGTGAGAGTCGCTACTTTCAATGCCTGGTCCACAGCCATCTTCGCCGTGCTCTCCGTACCTTTTGCACTCACGAGCCCTACCACGCTCGTTCTGTGCATGGGCTTGATGTTCGTGGCCTTCAACGAGTTCAAGGGCCGCCAGCGGTTCAGGGAGCTCGATGAGCGCGCTGCGACCTTTCTGGGCCGCAACCAGCTCGCGTTCGCCGGGCTGTTGATACTCTATGCCTCGTGGCAGATCGTCACCGCCCTGACACAACCAGGGCCCTACGCCGATGTCATGGCCAACCAACCCGAGATCGCCGGCACGCTCGGATCGATCGAGCAGCTCTACAAGGTGGGTTCGCTGCTCCTCTACGGTGGCCTCATCGTTTTTGCGGTCATCTTTCAGGGTGGCACGGCCCTCTTTTACTTCGGTCGCAAGAACCACATCAGCACCTACCGGCAGAGATGCGCTCTCTGGGTTATCAGGGTGCAGCAATTCACCCACGCCTGACCCTCCACTTCTTCGTCCAGGGCGTGTCCGGAGCAACTCCGAAAGCCTCCCTGAAAAGACCGTCCTTCTCTCGGCGTTAGACCGCTTTATAATCTTCGACACGGCGTCCCGATCGGAAACAAGAAGCGGAGCCCCCACAATGAACCGAACACTTTCCCGCTCGTTATTCCTCGGCCCCATCTATCGAATGTGTCTCCAGATCTTCCTCGTCTTTCTTGCGCTCACGTACTCACCGGCTGATCTCCCCGCCGCACCGGCCGGATCCGAGAAAGCCGGAGAGTTGTTCGAGAACGGTGGCTTCGAGAAGGGCATCGCCGGATGGCGGCCGCTCAACATGTCGGGCAGCACGACCTTCGTCGTCGACAAGCAGGTGAAACAATCGGGCAGCCAGAGCTTGCGCATCGAACGCACCGGGCACGGTCGGGCCGATTTTCTCAAGCACTCCGCCAAGCTCCCTATCACCAAGAGCAAGCTCGAGGTCTCACTCGGTTATCGAGTCGACAAAAAGGCGCGCATCCAGGTCGATTTCTACTTCTTCGACGACGCTTCCAACACGATCGGCAAGGGATACATGCCGGTGGTCAACTCCGGCGCCACCAAGGGATTCAAGAAGGTTTCCAAGACGTTCGACGTCCCCGACGGCGCCTCGGGGTGCGGCATCAACGTGGTCATCAGCAAGCCGGGCAAGGTGTGGCTCGACGACGTCTCGGTGAGCCTCCGCTCATCGAAGAAAAAGTCATCCTCTCGCAACCGCGGGAAGGCCGGCGAGCTCGAGGATGGGGGCTTCGAAACCGGCTTGGAGGGATGGATGCCGATCGACGGCGGCTCGGGATCGACGACGATCGACGTCGATGGCAGGGTCAAAGCCTCGGGAAAGAAAGCTCTCAGATTGACGCGCACGAGCCCGCGTCTCTTCCCCCCTGATGGACTGGAGCTGAAGATCGTCCGCCGGGGAAAAGAACGGGAGATCACCATCGAGTACAAGACGCGCACCGACGATCAGGCCAGAGCAGTCGTGAGCCTCGCGGCGGTCTCCGGCGATGGAGTCTTTCTCGGTGCCATGACCGGCGAGCCGATCACCGCGCTTCGAACCTTCCAGCGCCAGAAGTTGAGCCTCTCCGTGCCCCTCGACGCGGAACGGTTCTTCCTGAGCCTCTCCATCCAGGGGCGGGGAACCGTGTGGTTCGACGATCTTCGTCTGAGGAGGAAATGAGACCATGATCGCTCTTCGTGGAATGATATGTCTTCTGGTGATGCTCGCAGCGAGCCCGGCTCCTCGCGAAACACCGAGCTTCGAGACCGAGGCCGAGCTGCGCCGCGCGGTCACCGCGATTTTCGGCGAACCGGACGCCCGGCAGCGCGCCGCAATTGTCGCCGAGGTCAGCAAGCTGCAGAAAGATCATGGCATCGAGATCCTCGAAGAGGTGGTCCGCAAGGGGCCGCTCTATCCTCGGGGCGAGCCGGAGCCGCGTTCGGTGGCCGGAAAAACAGAGAAGCTCTCCCGCTTCGGCACGGCCGTGGTGGGCTACTCCTTCACCTGTGAAGGGCAGCGCTTCCGCTACGCCGTCGATTTCCCAGCCAAGTATGACTCTTCGAAACCGCACCCCGTGCTCATCGACCCGGGCCACGGCACCGGTAAGAACAAGGACGACAGTGGCAAGGCCGACTTCCTGCCCTTCTATCGCCGGCAGCTCGACGCGGCCAGGCTCGAAACCTGGCTCCTGGTGCGCACCGAGATCATCGAGCAGGTCGGAGCGGACGGCCTACAGAAGCCGCTTCCCGAAGATCGCGTGGCACGTATCTTCCAGGCCTTCTTTCGCGATCTCGGCAGCCGCTTCCACATCGATCCCGACAGGATCTACGTGACCGGGCTGTCCCAGACCGGATTCTGGACCTGGTATCTCGGCCGAGCGCGAGCCGACCGCTTCGCCGGCATCGCTCCCATGTCCGCAGTGACCTGGCAGGTCAACAGCTACGCCAGCAACTTCATCAACCTCCCGGTCTATGTCCTGCATGGCTCTCAGGACTCGGTCTGCCCCGTGGACCAGCCACGCACCACAACACGCCGTCTAGCAACCTGCGGGGTGCCACTGCGCTACGAAGAGGTCGACGGCGCCGGACACGATGCCGCAGTCTGGAGCCGGCTCGGCGGCGCGCTCACCTGGCTCGCCGACAGGCCGCGCAATCCCTACCCGCGCACCATCAGCAAAAGTCTCCAGACCTCCCTCGACGGCTGGTGCTACTGGCTGCGCGTCGATGAGCTGGACGCTGAAGGTGACGGTAAGGCCGGAACCAAGCCGACCGGCGGAATCGATGCGTTCATCAAGGGACAGACCGTCCATCTCTTCTCCGTGGGAGTCAGCCGTATCACCCTCGGCCTGGCCTCGGAGCTGCTCGACCTCGACCGGCCGATCACCGTGATCTGGAACGGCCGCAAGGTTCACAAGAGCAAGGTCAAACGTAGTCTCGCCGACCTGCTCGAGATCGTAGGTGACAAAGCCGACTGGACCGGAACCTTTGAGGCCAAGCTGACACTGACCCTCTGATCGGCAGCAGCGGTAGAGAGGAGTGGGGGAAGAGGAGTGAGAGACTTAAGAGACATCTCCTTCTTTCACGTTTCGCGCCTTTCGTGTGTTTCGTAGTTAATCTTCTTCTTTGCGTCGGCAGGGTCCCGTTTAGTGTGTAGGGGCAGGCCCCTGTGCCTGCCCTCGAGAAGCGGCAGCGATGCGAGCAGTTGCAGCGCCGACATGGCGTGACGAGGAACTGGTCGTTCGCAAGGGGAGACACCGGACAAAATTTACCACGAAAAAAAATTGATTTTTCATTCGGGATCAAACGACCACATGGCGCCGCACGGCGAAGTCCTCGAGAGTAATAGTGTAGCTCGCGCGCTCCCCCGAGGTCAGGAAACGGATCACGCACTCCGATGCCACCGCCACGGCTAGCAGAATGACGTTACGCGCCATAGCGTAATTACAGACGTCGATCCCCTGGTCACCGGGTACGCGATAGCCCTCGTTCCAGATGACCTCTGCGTAGTCGGCGGCGAGGCCGACGTGCAAACACGGCACCGCGGTGCGCCGGCAGTAGGCGGTCACTGCGGCACGCGCCGGGTGGTTGTCGAAGGAGTCCACAACCAGCCGCGCCCCTCTCAGGTGCTTGTCGATGTTCTTGGTGGTGATCTCCCGGGCGATGGCGTCCACCTCCAGGCCGACCTCGTCGAAGATGCGGTTGCGCAGGCAGTCGGCCTTGCGCAGCCCTATCTCCGCCTCGGCGAAGATCTGAGTTCCCGGGTTGTGCTGCTCCACTCGGTCGCGGTCGATCACCACGAGAGATCCGACGCCCTGGCGCGCCAGGTTCACAGCAAGATGCGAACCCACCGCGCCGGCGCCACACAGGGTCACGCGGGCTCGCTGCAGGCGCTGCATCGTTTCCGGGCCACGATAGATCCTCTCGTGTCGCAGGATTTCATTGTTCATTTGATTCTCCGGCCTCTATTGAAAAAGCGGTTAGAGTCACGGCCAAGTCGGCGCTGCGGCGACTGACAGGTGCGGCAAGAGCCACGAACGATTGGTTCCGCGTCAACGGCCACGCCGCTGCTGCGGGCTGCTCACCACGTTGCCGCTGCTACCTCAGAAGAGCTCCCCCGACTCCTTCGCCTCGCGCAGAACGCTTACGAGTGACTGCAGATCGAAATCGGTATCGTGCTCATCGAGACAGATCCCGGCGGAAACGACGGTGAGATCGCAACCGCGAACCCGGCTCAGATGGCGTTCGCCATCCACTATAAAGGTCACGTTGTAGTCACCCCCGTCGCTGCGGTACGAATCCAACTCTCCCCCCGCATGTTCGACCGCCCGCCTCAGGCGACGTTGCTCGGGAGGCTCCCGCCGATCACGCGCACAGTCGAGCAGCTGGAGGTAGAGCCGCTTCTCCGACGGGAGCAAACCGCGCCGTTCGAGCGCGCCGGTCTCGACATCGCGCTCCAGGGCTTTGCGTAGATACGCCGCCAGCACGGCGTCGCGACCGGCATCGGTGCGGTCGTACCAGAAGTTCCGTCCGTCGAAACGGGCAACGATGTGGCGGAAGAGATCGACACCCTCGACGAGGCGCACGGGAACGGCGCCGTTCACCGCCACCCGGCTGCCGGCGGGGTGCGCCAGGACGCAACGCCGCGTGGCTCCCTCACGGGCGGCGATGATCAGCCTCACCGCCGGCAACGCATCGAGGTACTCGCGTACGAGCGACCGCCGCGCCCTCTCGATCAGACGCGCCTTGCGCACCGAGACCGCCTTGAAAACACCCCAACCCTCGAAACCGGAATCCTCCACGGCGAGCGTGCAGATCACACCTGCGATGCGTAAACGCACACACCCGTCCCGAGCTACCGGGGCGATGAATACCTTTTTCGAAGCGGCGCTCTCCTCGCCGGCAAACCGGTCGATGAGCCGTCGGATGTGCTTCCCATCACTCACGATCATCTCCTTCGCGCCCTCGCAAAAAAATGTCGATCCTCGGTTCGCGGCACAAACAAAACACTCCCGCCGCCCCACGACAAAATGGGACGGCGAGAGTTCTTTTCGCGCGTTCATACCGCCTTGCGCTGCGGCAGGGGGTATTCCATGATCTCCATCAAGAGATCGATGCGGCTCGGCCTGGTGAGCATGGGGATCAGGTTGGGGAGCGCATAATAGTCTCCCTTGAAAACGAACGTCCCACATTCAACCGCGGCTGCGCGGCAGGTTTTCTCGATGGTGTTCGTGTACCGGCCGATCCTGACGATACACACGTTGGGCCTGACTTTCAGCTCGGTCTGATACCTCGCAAGAGCGTCGGCAAAAGTGGGCGCCGAGTTCTCGCCCTCGTCGGTGATCATCAAGATCTGCTCGACATACTGCTTCTTGCGGCGCATCCACTCCAGTGCCACGCCGCACGAGGTGCACCCGCTGGAGCTGATCCCGCGCAGCGCCGCTTCCCAAGCAGCCAACTCGCCACCCTGAACCGCGATCGGGTAGGCCAGGGTATCGAATGCATAGACGACCAGGTCGGCGGTGCAAATCGACGAGATCATGGCGCCGATGCGCTTTCCTACCTCGATCGCGGCATCCATCGATGCCGACTTGTCGATGAGCAAAGCCGTGGGCCGCTTGATCTCACCGCGAGCCTTGACCTGGGCATCGGTGACCGCATCCAGCTTCTCGGCGAGATCACCGCCGACGCCCGACGTCTCGATCGCCGTCTTCGCCTTGTAGGCCGCCACGCGACGGTGGCTCTTGGCGGCGGTGAGCTTCTGTTCAACGTGTTGCTTGAGATCAGCGTTGCCGAACACTCCGCGGCGCTTCAGAGAGCCCATGTTGTTGATCACCTCTTGCGGTGTCATGACGTCGATGAGCGCGGCGAGCACGCTCGGCGCCATTTCACCAATCACCGACGCCGCCACGCGATAGGGAATCCGGTGCTCCACGATCACTCGCGCCTGATCGGCGGGCGTACGGGCGCGACCGATCCGCTTCAGCGCGAAGAGCTTGCTGTCGCGGGGAGGATCGTTCTCGAAAAGAATCTTCTGCGCTCTCTCGCACGGTTTGACGTGCAGCACGGCATACATCCTCTTCAGAGAAATCCGCGCTTGCAGCACGCACTCGTCGAACCACATAGGGTTGGCCTCACGCTCACGCAGATAGCGCGCGATCTCGGTGCGCATCGAGCGTGGCGGGCTCATGAACAACCCGCTACGTACGGGTCCACACCGCTCGCGCTCCCGACCCTCGGCGAACCGGTCGTTGCCGCGCCCGAAAAGACCGCGCATCAGCCCCGTGAATCCGATTCCGGAACCGGCTTGCGGCTCCTCGGCTCTCGAGCCGGTCGTAGCAGGCCGCCCGTGGATGGTGCCTCGTACGAAGTCGAGCACCCGCGCGACCTCATAGGGCGGCAGCCGCCTGAGCAGCGCCAGACCCACGTTGCGGTGCCCCTCGAAGCGCGAGCTCACCAGCCTGGCGATGAACATCTCCTTGTGATCACGTACATCTCCCTGATCGAAATACCAGGCCGCGAGATGAACGTAAAAGATCGGATCCTTGCGACACATCGCCTCGTGCACGGGAAAGATCGCGTTCAGATCGCCGTGAGGCGTGGTCAGCAAGGTATCGAAAATATCGAGCCGTACATCCTGCTCAGTCATTCTTGCGCTCCTTCCAGACGACGTGTTGGTTCACAAAAAAACAACCTAAAAATCGATCGCTCACCCTCCGCGCTGAAGGCGACGTGTCGGTGAGCCGACCGATAATCGATGATAAACGACAATAGATCCTGTGCGAGTTCGAAAAGCGCATGTGCGGAGTTCGGCTGTAGACCTGCCTCCAGGTGAGGGATTCGAACCCTCATTGCTAGATCCTGAATCTAGTGCTCTTCGTTTGAGCGAACCGTTTGTAGGCTTTTCTGATCGGGCACAGGATATGTAATGATTGGAATATCGAGTTAACTGCTACATGCGGATCGATGCGTTACGCGGTTCGATCCTCAAACGCCAACGGGAAAAAAAGAGACCGCGTGCAAGTTCGAGCTGCCGGACTCAATCGTTGCTCTACCTTTGAGCTATGGAAGATGAGCTCCCAATGGGACTCGAACCCACAACTTACGAATACAGTTTGTATGCAGCACCAATAGGGCACGCGGCCATAGTAAAATCACATTCCCTAATAACCTGAGATCATCCGAAGATCGCCTCAGGACGAATAGTCATGTTGCCGTTATCGTGACGTTCGACCACGTAAGACAGCAGGAGCGCTTCGTCCACGCCCAGATACCCGGAGAGGATCCGCTTGATCTCGCGATCATGGAAATTCGCTCCGATATCGAGCTGATGGAACGTGACGTCGAGGCTTCTGCCGCCGAACCTCACGTGAAGTATGTTGCTGTTTGTCATCTCGTAACCTCACCTCCTCCGCTCTTTTCCACAAATAAACGTGGCCTGCCCTCGAAACGCCGGACATAGCTGTTTATGTGTGATACATTCTCCGTCATCAACCCTTTTCACGGCCGGACAACAACGTTCTGTCAACAACGTTCTGTGGCCGAAAAAGCCACAAAAAAACCCCCGATGCTCCTTCGAGCCCGGGGGTCCCTTGCGCCTGATTGTTGTTGTTATCAGGCCATGGGACCTCCCCGGAAGGACCGATCGGTCGCTGGCAGGAGCAGGTCTAATCCAATACAGAGTCTGATTGAGTGGCTGTACTGTTCAGCCCGTTGATCGTTGCTTCTGTTGGATATTATTGTTCTCATAATGGTTTAAGAAATCACAAACATCAGATTGTATCAATCGGTTATGGGTTAACTCGGACGACTCGATGGAACCTGAAATGGATTCCCGTGATCAACGATCACACGCGGTTTATACACAGCCCCCCACGATGCTGTCAACACCTTTTTCGATTTTTTTCACAATGGATCGAAACAACCTGTTGTGAAAATCTGGATCACGATGGCACGACAATGCGTGATCAATATGTGATCATCGAGGGTTGCGCCTTTCGAGCGGCACTCCGCAGCTCGGCACGAACCGCAACACCGCCGGCGGCCTCCCTTTCATACTTCCGTTAGAGAGCGTAAGTTTGCTTGATGCCCAGGCAGGGATTGCCGTGATAGAGGGTCATCGCCGGTGTCCTGCCCTCGAAAACGGCTGTTCCCAGCGTGACGCCGTGGATCTTCCCCTCCGGATGGCGGCAGGGGCTGTACGGCCGTCCTTCATGGAGTGAGAGCAGCTCGACCATCCGTTTCCCCGTACGCGGAGCGCCCTGCGCGTTGATCACCGATCTCAGAACCCTCAGCCGCGTGAGCGAGGATTCATACGGCACGTCCATCTCATCGAGGTTCTTGCTCGCCATCTCGGGATGGAGCAGATGATTGGTGTGGATGTGAGGCCCGTCGATCTCTTGCACGTGAGATCGTCCGGGATAGGTCTCCACCGAAAGCAGTCGGCCCTCGGGTAGCGAGGCAAGGTTGTGATGCCATGAGAACGCCCGACCCCGGGCGGTGACGATCGCCACGGCGGCGGTGAGGCTGGCCGCCTCGAGCACGGCACGGCCGATGATGTAGCGGGGTACTCCGTCGGCAACGCGGCGTGGATGAATGTAGTTGGTGGTCTGCACCAGGCCGAAGCGATTGAAGCCCGGCCCGTTGCCCGGCAGCAGGCCGGGGTAGACGAAGGCCATGAAGGTCACGCCGCTGGGAGGCTCGATCTTGGCCACATAGCATCGCCCCACGTTGAGATCGCCGCCGTCCTCGTTGTGCGCCAGCACAGCCTTTCTGTCCTTGCACCACCCCAAGGTGGAGCAGCCAGAAGGCGTCGAGGTCATCACATCGATCTCGGAGCGACAGTTGTACGCGAAAAGCTCGAGGAAGGGCACCTCCCAGGCGTCGGCCATTCCCTCGAGCTCCTCCACGATCTGGGGAAAGCGAGCCCGCGTGCGCTCGAGCATCCTCTCCAGCTTCTTGCGGCTGTGGTGGGCAAAGGCAGCGCAGGTGCGAAAGTCGGGAGCCAAAGCCAGGAACTCTTTCACCCGCGCCTTGACGGCCTGCCCCAGGTTCCAGCCGATCTCACCGTAATCGCGCCCGCGCACCTCGATGAGCGGGTAGCCCCCGCTCGGCACCTCCAGCCGGCCCTCCGCGAGCGTAGGCGCCGTGGTGGAACAGGAGAGGATCGGCAGCGAGGCCGCCCCTGCCGCGCTGTAACATGCGTAACGCAGGAAGTCCCGTCTCGAAAGGTCAGTCATCGCCGCCTCCGCTATCTTATCTGTCGAGCTCGCACCGGATCATGCAGCGCGTGCCGTCGATGGATCTCGACGCCGCGAGAATGTCATGCCTCGAGTGTATTCTCGGAGATGGGTCGAAGGAGATCAATCTTCAAAAAAAGGACCAGAAGTTGCCCAGGCTATCGAAACAGCGTGCTGCAAACACCGCGATTTCGGCTCACGATGCGCTGCTTCGTTGGACTGCAACCTCCGATCATGGTGCCAGATTACAGCGGAACCGACCGGAACCGCCGATTAACCACCGCGCTCATAGGAAATTTCGAGCACTTTGTAGTCGTCGCCGGCGTGAAGATCGTAAATGCGGAAGACATGCTTGTCGTCGTCGATGACCTCGGTCACGTACTTGACCATGCGCCCCGCGATGTCGAGCATGGGTTCGTCCATCTCGCCGTAGTAGGTGAACATTTTGCCCGAAGGAGCCATGGCGCCGCGCATGGTGAGGAGATGGGTGCTCATGTTGTCGGCCCAGCTCGCGGTGTACATGTTCTTGTAGTTGTCGTATCCGGTGAGGCCGATGCCCTGGCACTCGACCTCCTTCATCTGCGTCATGTTGCTCGGATCGGGCATCATCATCATCCAACTGGCCTCTTCCATGAGGAAGTGCTTGTTGAGCACCCACTTCACATTGGACTTACCCTTGCTCTCCATCGGCGGCATCATCGGTCCCGCCATCCAAACGCGCACCGTGGTGTCCCACTGCCCCACGAACCGGTCGAGCGCTCTGTGGTGTTCGCCGGGGGTCATGGCCTTGGTCATCTTGTCCATCATCTCCTTCATCTCTTCCTGCGATGGCATCTGCATGCCCGGCTCTTTCTGGTCATCGGAGAGTGCTTGCGCCCCCACGAAGACGGTGACAGCGGCCAACACAGCGAGAGCTACGATCATTTTGAGCGTCATTATTACGGACTCCTTCATGGCTTATGCTTTATAAGAACGGGACCGCTCCTTTCGTGAAACAGCCCCGTCGTTATGTCACTTTTGCGCTTTACCTACCTCTATAGCATCGAAATCGGTGGTTGGATAGTCCCCGAAATTTCGCAGTCCTTGACGACCCACCCAACCCTTCAACAAATGCGATTCGTTTCGACAATGTATCTCGTGACGAGCTTTATCAAGTTGAGTGAGAAAATGTTAATTGACCTCGATCATAAAGTAAGATATTCTGGATTTGAGTGTCATCTATGTTTAACCTCACCTGATTTGTCAACAGCAGATTTCACCAACACTGACGATTACATCTACAAGTTAGAAAGATGCAACAACCTGGCATATAATGAGACCTTGTTGCACGGTGTAACGTAATGGATTCCAGTAGAAACGATCTTCGATTAATTCGACATTCTACTCATCGATATAGTGCACCGTAGTGTTAACCTCAGCGGCTTGTAAGATAGAATACTCTAGGCGGTTGGCGGTTGATTCTTCAAAGAGTTAGAGGAGAATATCATGTATCCATTTAATACATTTGTCCTGATGCCATTTGGAGCGAATGGTGAATATAGTGGTGGACAAGTAGAGTCAGAGTATATTTACAATGAAATCATCAAACCAGGCGTCATAGATGAGGCTCGAGTTCGTATTACTGAGGCGATCAGGGAAGGATTGTCAGAATCTGTAACCTCTGACAGTTACGTCTTTGATGTTCTACCTGCGATGTCAGTCAGTATTCCTGGTGTAGCTAAGAGTTTTGGTGCAGAAGCCGTCAGTAAACTAAACGTGATGTCTTGGGAAGAATACATGGACCGAATCGAAGTAATCTGTGGATATCTTGACAATGCTCTGAGAGAATACAAATTCATACCCGCAGCAGTAATTGGAATAACGAATGGTGGTCTTATAGCTGCAGATCTCATTGGCAAGCGAGTATACGCTGGCCGAGATACACCAGTACTATCCCTGTGGGCTAAACGCCATGAAGTGGGAGGTGAGAGTGCGGGCGCATACTGGTATTTTGACAACGAGTATAATGATTCGACGATGAAGGCTCTCAAGAATGTTGCGTCGAAAAAAAACGGCAGAGGATGAAATCCACCTTTTATTGATCGATGACCACATGGGTACAGGTTCCACGGCAAGACAAGCGATTACCTACTTTTCTACATAAATCGAGATATTGACAGCAAAGGAGTTAAAACAACAACTTACGAACATGTGTGGTAAAAAAGACTTTTTACGAGTGAATCACGGTTGTCCTCATAAAAATAATCCGTGTTTTATCCGCGACAATCCGTGGCAACTCACTCTTTTTGTTCTCGAACAGTTGCCTGAAGGGATAAAAAAGAGCCGTCATCGGCATCTCACCCACGACGGCTCTTCTCGATCTTATGTGGCTACCCGGCCAGGACTCGAACCTGGAAAATCAGAACCAAAATCTGATGTGTTGCCGATTACACCACCGGGTAGTTTGTCAATTCGCCGGCAGAACATACACGATAGCCCAGACAAGGTCAACGATTTATCCGGATCGTGTTTCCCGGCCGTCCGCCCTGCTCAACTCTCATCCACCCCCAGCACCATGCGCCGCAGCAGATCGAGAGCAGCCATGGCCGAGCGGCGCCTGACCACCTCGCGCCCCCCTACGAGCTGCAGTCTGCGGTGAACGGTCCGTCCGTCGAGGTGCGCGGCGATGTACACCAGCCCCACCGGCTTCTCCGGTGTGCCGCCGCCGGGCCCCGCGATCCCGGTGATCGCCACCGCCGCGCGGCAACCGACCACCGCCGCGCGGCAACCGGCACGTTCGGCGGCCCCCTGCGCCATGGCCTGCGCCACCTCGGCGCTGACCTCCCCGTGAGCCGCCAGCAGCTCGCGCGGCACACCCAGGGTGCGCACCTTGGCCTCGCTGGCGTAGGTCACGGCTCCCTCCAGGTAAATCCGCGAGGCGCCCGGCACCTGTGTCACCAGGAACCCCACCAGCCCGCCGGTACAGGATTCAGCTGTGGCCAACGTGATGTTACGTTCGATGAGCAGCTCCACGACAGCCTGCGCCAGTGAGAATCCTTCGCCCTCGCCCAGCACACGATCGCCGAACTCGCGCCGTACGTAACGCGTGCCTGCGTCTACCGCGGCCCGACCGACCGGGTCCGGGGCGAACGAGGTGAGCTTGATCGTCACCACCCCTTGGTGAGCGGTCATGCCGACCTGCAGGTCGGCGCTGCTCTCCATCAGCGCCAGCAGCCGCTGATTGACCACGGACTCGGGCACCCCCACGAGATGCACGCTGTGGCGCACCACGCGCGGTACGTCGGGAAAGAACACTTCCAGGCGCGGCCTGACACAGTCGGTCATCATGGCGCGCATCTCCGAGGGCACTCCAGGCAGGCAGAACACCCAGCACTTCCCGATTTTTATCACAAATCCCGGCGCGGTTCCCACCGGGTTGGGCATCACCTCGGCTCCACGCGGAATCAGCGCCTGCCTTCGGTTCCCCGGCAGGATCGGACGGCCCACCTTTCTGAAAAAAGCCTCGAGCCCGGCCAGAGCTGCAGGATCCTCCTCTAGGGGCGCGTTCGCGGCAACGGCCAGCGCCTCGCGGGTCACGTCGTCCTCGGTGGGTCCCAGCCCGCCGGTCACGATGAATGCCGCGGCACGCCGCGCCCCCTCGCGCACGATCACCGCGATGGCATCGATCTCATCACCCACCACGGTGCACCGCCGGGTACGCAGGCCGGATCTCAAGAGCATCGCCTGGATCTCGCTCGAGTTGGTGTCGACGCGGTCACCGCACAGCAGCTCCTCGCCGATCGTGCAGATCTCGATGTCAGGTGTTTGCGATGTTTTAGAGGATTTCGAGGTCATTGAGGTTTTCGGCATTTTCGCGCCTGCGCCGGTCGCTACCCGGCCACTTCCGGAGGCGAGCTCTCCAGCTCGCTTTCGCTCTCGGCCTCGCTTTCCGGTACCCACCCCTTCTTGCGCGCGGTCCTCTTCGAAAAGAAGATCCCCACCTCGAAGAGGATCACCAGGGGGGCCGCCAGCAGGCACTGAGTGACCGGATCGGGCGGCGTGAAAAGCGCCGCCGCTACGAAGGCGCCCAGCACGAAGTAGCGACGCTTGCTCGTGAAGAGCTCGGGCGTGGTCAACCCCACGCCGGTGGTCACCACCATGATGAGCGGCGCCTGAAAGATGAGGCCCATGATGAAGATCAGCATGAAGAAGAGATCGAAGTACTTGCTCACCACGATCGATGATTCGAGCACTTCGCGCGGCGCGAAATCGAGCAGAAAGCCGAGCCCCACCGGAAAGAGCACGAAGTAGCCGAAGGACAGCCCGATCAGAAAGAGGAGGATCGAGAACGGGACCACCCGCATCACGCTCTTCCTCTCGTTGTCATAGAGCCCTGCGCCGATAAACCTCCAGAGCTGGTAGAGGATCACCGGGATGCTCAGAAAGAGCGCCCCCAAAAAACTGGTCTTGAGGTAGAAGAGAAAGCCCTCGGCGGGGCTGATGTACTCGAGGCTGCCCGGATCGGGTTCCCCTTCGGCGATCTTGTCCTGCCTGTAGCCCTCGTATGGATCGAGGATCGCGGTCACGATCAGGCTCTTGGCGCAGTAACAGATGATGAAGAACACCACCACGGAAATCACGCAGTAGAACAGGCGCGAACGGAGCTCATCGAAGTGCTCGGCAAAGGACATCTTGCTCAAATCCGTGGGATCCCGTCCCGCGGCGCGAGCTTTCTTTTTCGCGTCCTCTCGTTTTCCGGCGTATTTATCGTCGTCGACCATGGAAAGCGCAGCCCCTCACCACAGCGATCTCGGTCAGGAAAAAAGGGCTCCCATCCCTCGATGGGAACCCTTTTTTATATCCCTATTGGTCCTCGCCGGCCAGAAGAAAGCTTCAGCCTGGCAGAGTTCCTCGTTTGATCGGCTTGCGAGCTTAGAACTTGATGAAGTCCCAGATCTCGTTCAGCTTCACGATCTGGACACCGAGCTTGTCGGCGAGCTTGTACTCGTCGGACTCGGTCAGTTCTTGGGAGAACTCACCCTGCTCCTTCTCGCCGAGCACCAGGAAATCGGTGCGGCTCGAGATCGTCTGCTCCACGGTGTTGCCGAGGGCTTCGAGACGACCTGCGATGAAGGCACGATTCATCGAGGACGGGAACCGGCCCAGCAGGACGAACGCCCGCTGCATGTCCTTCGAGTAGAGCGGATTGGCGATCACATCGCCGGAGACGATCGGATCGAGTCGATCGAGCTCTTCGAGAATCCCGCAGAGCGAGCTGTCCTCTTCCACGCTGCGCACCTCGACGCGGCCCTTGCGCACCAGCTCACCGCCCTTGCCGAAGCGGAAGACGTCGAACTTCGTGCCGCGGCGCAGGCCATGAAGCCCGCCGATGTCGATGTAGACCAGCTCGGACTCGGCGCTCGTGGCGATCACACGGCCATCGGGAGCGTCGGGCTCCTTGATGACCTCGAGCTTCTTCGACTGCGCCAGGATGCGCGCGTTCAGGGTGCTGACCTCCTTCCGGGCCAACTGCTTGTCGAGCTCGGCCTGAGCCTCGACCTCACGCAGCCGGTTGGAGAGATCATCGAGCTGGCTCTGCAGGTTGTCGATACGCTGGTTGTCCTCGTCGCGCTGCATGGCGGTCCGCTGCTGCTCGTCGTTGAGCTGCCCCTCGAGCTCCTGGATGCGCACGTTCTTGCTCTGCTCGATGGTTCGCAGGCTGTCCTGGGCTTCACGGCGGGTTCTGATCTCGGTCTCCAGGGTTGCGGCCTTGTCGTCCACCTCCCTCTTGAGCTTGTTGTTGAAGTCGACCAGTCCGTTGATGACCCGCTCCAGGCTGCTCGCATCGGCCGAAATATGATCGGCATACTTGCCTCTCAAAAAATCGACCTTGTCCTTGATGTTCTCCGTGCTGGAGGTCGAGCCGATGGTGCCCTCGTCGCGGAATCCCGCGAATTCGCTCAAATTGATGAGGCTCTCTTGAGCCTGAAAGGCCTTATCGCGCTCCTGCACCGCCTCCTGGCGGGCAGCCAGTCTCTCTTGCTCGATCGCATCCTTCTCCTTCCAAGCCACGTAGACGAACACGGCCAGGAACAGAACAATGACGATCAGAAAGACGACCCATAGAAAGCTCACATGGGCAGCACCGGACTGAGACTTCTTCATCACGTTCCTCCTCAGCTACTCTCAGCGGTATTCTCTAAAAATGTCGGGCCTCCACAATGATGCAGAGAGCTTTGATTAACAATGAAAAAAACCTCTTTCATTCAGCCCCGCAAGAGAATTCGGTCCTCTCTCGAAAACTTGCGGCGTGCAGGTTACCTTCAGGCTGGTCGTTTGAATATATATCTTTGTCAGAACACAAGGCAACGAAAGGGTTTCACATTAAAAAACAACCGTTTCCCGGGTGGCCAGAAAGCCCGTAGCCTTCCTCACCGGGAGAGAGAAGAATGGAACGCCCAACGGAAGTTAAGAACGATCTAACGATAACGGTGAAATGAAGTTATCGTAAAGCGCGGAATTCTAAATTTTTGAATGCCGCGCTTCAAGAAAAATCCAAAATTGCTTGACACTCTCTGGAATCGTATATAGCATTTAACGCGTAATTTATGTCGGGAAGCGTATTTGACGCCCGTTCACAGCGATTTTTGACGCCATTCCAATTGCTCTCCCAACGGGCCTTAATCAAGCGGATCAGCCGGATCTGAGATACTTCTTTTGATGATTTCTCTGCGATTCGAGAGAAGTTGTCACGAAAACACGACCGAGCCCTGCTATCAAGACTCAACCGCATTTCAACCGGAATTCCTGATGTCACGATGTTCTAAAGCGGCCCCCGATGGAAAAAAAGGTGGACAAGTGACTCAGACCCGACATTATGTCATCGGGCTCCTCGGAGGCATCGGCAGCGGCAAGTCAACAGTCGCCAAGATCTTCGAAGAGCTCGGCGCAGCCGTCGTGGATGCCGACGAGATCACGGCGAAATGCCTCGCCCTCGAGGAGGTCGTGGCCGGGATCAGGGAAGCCTTTGGCAACCAAGTGGTGGATCAGACCGGACATATCGACCGGCAGGCCCTGGCGGAACGGATCTTTAGCGATGAGACGGAGCGGCAGAAACTGCATGCGCTGATCCATCCCGAGATCATCGCGCGGATGCGTCGCTTGCTCGACGAGACGCGCAGAAAACACGCGGGATGGCTGATCGTCATCGACGCTCCCCTGCTCCTCGAGTCGCAGTTCAGGGCCAGTTGCCACGATCTGATTCTGGTCAGGGCATTACGGGCTTCGCGGATCGAGCGGGTCGTCAGCACTCGGGGCTGGGACGCCGCGGAGGTCGACAAACGGGAGTCCTTTCAAACTCCGCTGGAGGTCAAGGAAGCCGCGGCCACCCGCTGCATCGACAACGACGGCAGCCCGACCGATCTCGAGAAAGCCGTCCGAAGCGTCTACGCCGCGCTCGAAGCCGAGCATGGCGTGGAAAAAAGGTCGTAGTGATCGACGAAATGTCGAGATAGGAATAGAGACTGAGACTGAAAGGGACTCGCTCCCATTCGTTGCCGCGCGGCGCCGGAAGGCCCCACGCGTCTGCCAGGAACCACAAAAACACATTCGAGTAACCCAGAACGCATTCATGCTTCGAGCCAGCTAAAGGAGTCCAATTCCATGGCAGCTGCAAAGAAGGTCAAAACGGCAGCCAAGAAGAAGGTCACCAGAAAGAAGAAGACCAGTAAAAAGAAGATGCCCGGTGCCGGTGACGAGCTCTTCGACAGGGAAACCGATACGGATCAGGAGACGGCAATGATCGACAGGAACGAAGCGATCGACGCGGTGGACACGCCTCTCGACGACCGTTCGGCACCTCAGGCGCCACCTGCCGAGCGCCCCCGGGGCACGACCCGCCCGGCCATGTCCTCCGATGAGCGCTATGAAACGATCAAAAAAGGCGAGCTGCACATCACGACTCTTCAGAAGATGACCATGACCGAGCTCATGGAGACCGCCCGCGCAGAGGGGCTCGACGAGTACACAGGTCTCAAGAAGCAGGACCTGATCTTCAGAATCCTCAAGGAGCGGGTCCACAAGGACGGTATCATGTTCGGCGAGGGCGTGCTCGAGGTGCTGCCCGACGGCTTCGGCTTCCTGCGCTCCCCCGACTACAACTACCTGCCCTCGCCTGATGACATCTACATCTCACCGTCCCAGATCCGGCGTTTCGGGGCCAAAACGGGCCTCACGATCTCCGGCCAGATCCGTCCGCCCAAGGACAACGAGAAGTACTTCGCCCTGCTTCGGGTGGAGGCGATCAATCACGAAGATCCGGAGATGCTTGATGAGATCGTCAACTTCGACGACCTCACGCCGCTCTATCCCGACGCGCGCTTCATCATGGAGATCGACGACTCCACGGAGATCTCCAGCCGCATCATGGATCTGATCACCCCCATCGGCAAGGGACAGCGCGGTCTGATCGTGGCGCCGCCCCGCACCGGTAAAACGATCCTCCTGCAGAAGATCGCCAAGAGCCTCTACAAGAACCATCCCGATGTGTGCCTGATCGTGCTGCTCATCGATGAGCGCCCCGAGGAGGTCACCGATATGGAGCGCTCCGTGCACGGCGAGGTGATCTCGTCCACCTTCGACGAGCCGGCCAGCCGTCACATTCAGGTGGCCGAGATGGTCATCGAGAAGGCCAAGCGCCTCGTGGAGTACGGCAAGGACGTGGTGATCCTGCTCGATTCGATCACCCGTCTCGGCCGGGCCTACAACACCGAGGCCCCCCACAGCGGCAAGATTCTCTCCGGCGGTGTGGACGCCTCGGCCCTGCAGAAACCGAAGCGCTTCTTCGGTGCCGCCCGTAACATCGAGAATGGCGGCTCGCTCACGATCCTGGCAACGGCCCTGATCGAAACCGGCTCGCGCATGGATGAGGTGATTTTCGAGGAGTTCAAGGGCACGGGCAACATGGAGCTGCACCTCGACCGCCGCCTCGCCGACAAGCGTACCTGGCCGGCGATCGACATCAACCGCTCGGGCACGCGCAAGGAGGACCTGCTCCTCGATCCGGAAGAGCTCAAATACGTCTGGATCCTGCGCAAGGTGCTCAACGAAATGAATCCCCTCGATGCCATGGATCTGCTGATCGAGAGGATGAAGAAGACTCAGTCGAACGCCGAGTTCCTGCTCTCCATGAGCTCCAGTCTCAATCAGTAGGCTGCGAGTCGCGCGCGACCCGGCCGGCTGCCGGTCGGGTCGCTCTCCCCCACCTCTAACCGAACAACCGAGCCCTCCCGCGACCGCGTCGGGCGGCACCGCTCTCCCGTCGGGGTCTACTTCCCGGCTGCGAGCTGCGAGAGGTCGATCTGCACGTCCGCTGCAACCTCCCCGATCCCAACGCGTCGGACCCAGCCCTCGTGCCCGGCGCGATCATCGATCATGAGCCACCCCGGCCGCCGCTCCGCGATGCGCACCATCTCCCCTTCTCCCAGCGAAAAGAGCGCCTGTCCCCGATCTGACGGCTCGTCCCAGACGAGCACCGCATCGTTCAGCACCACCGCCACCAGCCCCCTCGGCCCGTCCCGGACCAGCCACGCCAGCAGCAGGCTGACAACCAGCACCACGCCACCAACGATGAGGAAGAGCCTGCCGGGGGGTCTGGTCCTGATCACCGCCCAGGCCAGCCGTATCCCAATCAGCGCCGCCAAGATTGCCGCCACCGCGCAGTATTCGCTCGCCATGAACAAGCCGGCGCCCCGCCGTACCTGATCGACGAATGCCCAAGGTTCGCGCTCCGTGAGCCCCAGGCGCGACCGCGCGGCGTCGATGTTGCCGGCCAGGCGCGCATCCCGCGGGCGATGGAGCTCGGCCACCAGATAGGCATGCAGGGCCGGGCCGAAACGATCCAGCCGGAACCAGCAGTTCCCCGTGTTGAACGCCAGCACACCACGATCCCCGCCGTGGAGCATAGCGCCGCGGTAGCACTCGAGAGCTGCCACATAGTCTCCGGCACCGTAGAGATCGTTGCCGCGCTCGAAGAGCGCCACCGGATCTTCTTCCGACCCCGCCGGTGCTCCGGCCGCCGTCCCCACCGCGCAGGCCAGCAGCACTCCGAAGAGCCCTGTCGCCACCAGTCTCATGCATCCCCCTCCCGACCCTGCTGCTCATCGAGGCGCTGCGCCAGCTCGAGGCTTTTCTCGAGCAAGGTTTCCTCGGGAGCCTCGGCGCCGCCCCCGGCAGCCCGGCCGTAGCGCCGCTCATCGAGCCGTCTGAAGAGCCGCGCCGCCTCGGCTGCCAGCGCCGGCGCCGCGCTCAGAGATCCCGAATCCCGCCCCCGGCGCAGCTTGGCTTCCAGATCACCGCCGCGCACCTCGTCACGGCTGAGTCCGCAACGGCGTGTGAGAAAGCCCGTCCACAGCTCCACGAGAGCCTCGGAACACGCCATAGGGGCCTTCACTCCTTCCTTACGCAGCCCTTCGATCCCCCTGGCGAACTCGGTGAAAGCCGCCTCGGGCTCCTCCCGCTTCCGTCGCCGCAGAGCGCGCCATCCCTGCCCGGCGCAAGCCGCAGCACCGGCCAGCGCGGCGACACCCAGGGCGAGACGCATCACCACGCCGGCAATCGAGCCGACAGGGGGCAGTGTGCTGTAGATCGTGGCGATCTCGGGAGCCACCGGCATCGCGCTGCGGCCGGCCGGTCCCTTGCCCTCGCCGGGCAGGACTTCGAGCACGCCGGCCTCCGACCATCTCCAGGTCTCGTAGCGTCCCTCCACAGGATCGAAGAAGGCGAACTCAAGCGCCGGCAGGCGGGTCACGGCCGCGCTCGAGGGACCCAGCTCGAAGCATCTCCAGCGGGATCCATCGGGTTCCTGCCCGTCGTCGATGGCGAAGATCCGGAAGGTCCCCCCAAGCTCCGTGAAAGCCGGCAGCTCGAGGAGCTCCAGGTTGCCCCGGCCTGTGATCTGAAAGCGCAGGACCAGCGAATCTCCCAGCCGCAGGCGGCGGGGCGCCGCCGAGCAGGTGATGGCGAACTCCCCCACACCGTTGGTGAACGACGCCGGCCGATCTTTGCGCGGCAGCGCGCGCACGGTCAGTTCGAGGGGCGGCGACAGAGCGTAGTGAACGGCGCCGCGCCCCGGGCCGTTCCCGCCGCGCGCGTTTGCGCCGCGTTCCGCGCCGTCACGCCAGATGAGCAGCGAGGGGCCCAAGTCGAGCTCCCCTGCATGTTGGGGTAGGAACGAAAAGGTTCGCACCCAGCGCAGCCGCTCCACCCCGTCATCCTGCGCCACGCGCAGCACGAACGTCTCCCGTGCGCCCGCCGGCGACAGCAGGTCGATGGCGCGTGTCCCGCGATCGCCACCACTGCCGGCAGTCGCAAGCGTCCGGCGTCGCCGAGCCAGGTCCTTCTCGCGACTCAGCCACGGCAGGAACAGGGCAGGCGCCGCCGCGGCCTCGCCGAGTTCGAGGGCCACCTCCAGCTCGATCGGCTGGTGGCGATAGGGCGTACGCTGCGAAGTCTCGACCTCAATGCGCTCCGCCAGCGAATCCGCTCCTGCGGGCCGCGGATCGACGGTCAGACGCTGCGGCTCGGTGACCAGCTCCCGCCCCCCCCCGGCGCGGACCGTGAAGACTGGGATCCAGATCGAGCCGCTCTTTAAAGGGTAGAGACGGTAGCCGAAGCGGGCCACGAGCACCGGTTGGCCATGCCCGCCGGTGTTCCGTCCATCCTGTCCGTCGTGAACGTCCTCGGCGCCATTGTCGCTTGAAACCGTCTCCCGGCCGAAGGTGGGATAACCGCGAAGGGTCTCGACGTAGAGATCTGCTCCCCACCAGGGCACCGCTCCCACCTCGCAGTCGGCTGCGCCCGGGCCGGCGACCTCCAGGATCAGGCTCACGGCCTCGCCCAGGACCGCGCTCTGCGGATCGAGCACGATCCGCACCTGGGTTTCCTGGGCACTCGCCACCCCGCCTGCCGCGGCAAACGCTAGCACCGCCACCAGCACCAGAACAATACGGCTCATACGGCTCAACGCGTCTTTCACCAATCGATCTCCTCGGCCCCTCGTTCGCGTATCCGCTGCGCCTCCCGCTCGCGACGCCCCTGCGCCAGCTCCTCGAGCCGCCGGAAGAGATCCTCGTGCTCTGCGGCGCTCAGAGGGCCCGGATCGGGCGCCCAAGAAGCAGGAACGGTCCGCCCGCGCCGCTCCTTCTCCCCCGGCGCACCCCGCGCGGCACCGGCTCCTGTGGTCGCGCCGCTGGCACCCTCCCCGGCGGCGTCACGGACATCGTTGGGCTCGCCGGAATCCGGTTCGCCGCGCTCGTCTCCGGCGTAGGCGTCCGCTGCTGCCAGCTCCGTCGATCGTTCCTCCAGAACCGCCGCCAGATCCCGGCAGAGCCGGGCGTTGTGACGCGCCGCGATCCCATGGAATCCCGCGCCAGCCAGCCTCTCGTAGGCCGCGGCAGCCTCGCGAAGTTCCTCCGCCGCTCGCACGAGACGCTTCTGCATCTCGGTGGCGGGCCCGGAAAGCTCGCCTTCGTTCAGGAGCTCACAGGACAACCGCAGGGTGCAGAGCCCCAGACCGAATCGGCCGGCCCGCTCGGCTGCGCTCCCGCTCCCTTCCGCCTGCCATGGGACCTTCCGAAAGCGGTGCGCCGCCCCGCGCCAGTCCCCAAGATGGTACGCCGCCAGCCCTGAGTTGCAGAGCAGGCTGGGATCGTCGGGGGAACGATCGAGGGCGTGCTCGAAGGCGCTCCGCGCCCCGGCGTAATCACCGGCGCGGAAGAGCCGGCAGCCCTGTCGCGCACTGCTCTGTCCGAATGGAGTGTCACAGGACGCCGTGAGCACCGCAAGCACGCAGCCACAGAGAGCCACCGCCACGGCCTGGGGCCAGGCGGAGGCGGCGGCCGCCGGCGTCACGACGCGCTGCCAGGGCAGAGCCACCCCGCAAGCCAGGCAAAGCAGCGCCCCCAGCAGGAACCACTGATAGAGGGACCGATCGCCCGTTCCCTGAAAGGAGCGCTCTCCCCCGGTGAGCCTCTCCACCAGCGCCGCGTAGAGTGCATCCATGGGAAAATCGAGCTCCCCCGTGGTGAAACAGCCCCCCCCACAGGCCGCGGTCGGCTGCACGAGCCACCGGTTCGTGGCCTGCGAGAGAACCGGTCGCCCGCCGCTCTGCAAAAAGCGCCCCATCTCGCCCGGCCGCCCCCTCGCTCCGACGACCGCGTCAGCGGGCAGCGGAATGCGCGCACCCTCGGGAGTGCCCACGATGAGGGCGAAGAGGTTTACCCCCAGGCTCCGGGCACGCTCCGCGACGTCGTTCAACCGCAACGCATCGGCCCGGTTCTCCCCGTCGGAGACGATGACCGCCACAGGAAACACCTCACCGCGCTCTGGACGCGCTGCGCTTTCCAACCCGTCACAAGCGGCCGCGAGCCCCGCGGCCAACGAGCTGCCCCCGCTTTCCAACCGCCTCGGATCGAGCTCCTCCAGGAAGCCCACGAGGACATCCAGGTCGTGGGTCAGGGGGCAGACCAGGTCGGCACGGCGGCTGAAGAGCACCAGCCCTACACGCGTCCCCTCGTGGAAAACCCTGGCTTCCCCGGGGGACCACAGGGGACGGGCGAGGAGCAGCTCGAGCAGCGCCTTGATCTCCCGGATGCCGCGCTCCAGCCGGTTCGGCGACAGGTCCCCGGCCCACATGCTGCGCGAGCAATCGAGGGCGATCATCAGGTCGATCGGCGGCCGCACGCCGGCCTCTCGGCGGTCCACGGAGCGCGGTCCCGCAAGGGTCACGAAGAGCAGCGAGATCCCCAAGGCGACCGCCGCGAGGCCCCCGTGTCGGGCGACCGGTTGCAGCAACAATCTTCGGGAAAAGAGCGCCAGAGAGCGCCGCGACCGAGAATTTGCCCACCACCCGAGCCCGGCGACGACCGGCCCGGTCAGGACTCCGAACAGAAACTGCGGCGCATCGAAGCTCAGCATGGCAGCCTCCGGTAGACCGTCAGGGTCAGGCAGACCCCGGCGAGCAGCAAAGCGGCGGCGGGGAGCAGGAACGCGCGATAGCGATCGTGATAGTAGTTCACGGCACGCCCCTCGATGGGGCTCTTCTCGAGCAAATCGAGGCGCCCGAGAGCGCGCGCGAGATCCCCGCTGCGTCCCACGTGTAGAGCTTCACCGCCGGTCAGAGCCGCAATCTCCCGGTGCAGGTCGTCGGTCAGCCGCTCCTCGCGCAGGTCGAGCGCCACCGTGTGCACCCGGATTCCCATGTCGGCGCAGAGCCGCGCTGCTGCGAGCGGCTCGATGGTGAAGCGGTTCTCCCGGCCGTCGGTGAGCAGGATCACCACGCGGTTCTCTGCGCGGCTCGCGCGGCAGAGGCGTGCGGCCTCGGCCAGCCCAGCTCCGATGGCGGTACCGTCCTCCTCCGACCGGTCGGGTACGGCGGTGACGCCGCGCAGGCGCTCGGCCACCGCCCCATGATCGAGGGTGAAGGGCGTGAGCGTCTTCGAGGTGCGGGAGAACGTCACCACAGCGATGCGGTCGTGAGGGCGCGAGTCCACGAAGCGCGCCGCCGCGGCCTTCACCAGATCGAGCGCCGAGGACCGCGCCGGCGCTACGCCCTCGGCGTCCCGGCCATCACCCGCCCCTGATCCGTCATGCCGATCCTCCAGCCCCGACCGGATCGGTTCCCCCATGCTCGAGGAGTGATCCACGACCAGCACCAGATCGACACCCTCGGAGAGCAGCGGGATCTGGCTGCGCACCTCCACAGGCCGGGCCAGTGCCACCACGGCCAGGACGACACCGCACCCCAGGAGCAGGCCCGGAAGAGCACGTGTCCGCGCGCGCCAGGTCGTTCCGCATGCGGCTAACGCGTCGGCGGCGGGAAAGGCGATCGACCCTGCGCCGCGCCCCTTGGGCCGACGCAGCCGGCGCAAGGCCAGCCATATGCAAGGCAGGCCGAGGAGGAGCAGAAATCCGGGATCGCAGAAGCTCATTCCCCGCCTCCCTGCCCAGCAGCCCCACCGGTACTTCCGGGCGATGCAGCAGGCGTCCTTGAGCCGGAGCCCACCGCCGGCCCGGCCGGGTTCCCCGGCGCCGTCTTCCTCACAAAGGCCCGGCCCGCATCGAGCGCGCTCGCGGCAGTCCCGCGCTCCCCGCGCCGGCCGCTGAACTTGATCCGGTCGCTCGAGGAGAGCAGGTCACGCATCAACCCGATATCGGTCGCGCTCACACCTCGATCGACGAGCCTCACGAGGATCTCATGGCTGGCCAGCTCCAGAGCGGGAATCTCGAAGCGCCGCGCCACGTAGTTCCTGAGAGCGCGGGAGAGCGCGCGGAAGAAGGGCTCCTCGCCGGCCTCGGACGCCAGCAGCGCGCGCTCCAGGGCCTCGAGCGCGGCGAGCGCCTCGAGATGAGGAGACAGGCCGGCGACAGTACCGCCCTCCGCCGCTCCGCTCGGCGCGGCCCCACCTGCGCGGCGCCGCGTGCGGCGGAACCACAGGACTACCAAAACGGCAAGCAGCAAAACAACCAACAGGACCGCCGGCAGGGGCCAGGTAAGCGCCGATCGCCCCATATCGATGAGCAGGTCGGGCTCGGCGGGATCAAAGACCCCTCCCTCGGCCGAGAACGCCGGTGCTACCTCACCCAGGATTATGATCGTGCTCTCGCTCATCGGCTCAGTGTCCGAACCGTCTTCCCCGTCGATCGAGGAAGGCCCTCAAAGGAGCCTCGAAGGGCTCGGCCGTACTCAGCTCGAGGTGGTCGACTCTCGCGCGCCGGCAGAGGTCGCGAAAATGCCGGCCTTCCCGCTTCGCCGCATCGGCGAATCGTTGCCTCACGACCGGTGACCCGAGGTCGGCGGTCACAGTCCTGCCGGTTTCGCTGTCGCGCACCGTGATCAGACCGCAGGCCGGCAGGTGCAACTCACGGGGATCGATGATCCGCACCGCCGTCACGTCATGGCGTCGCGCCAGGATCGCGGCGTTGCGTTCGAAATCGAGATCACCAAAGTCGGAAACCAGGAACACGATGGCCCGCTTGATCGGACTGGCGGCAAGTCTCTCCAGCGCGGTGTTGAGACTGGTCCCGCGCCCGGTGGCCTCGAAGGCCAGGATGTCGCGGATGACGCGCCGTGCATGCTGCGTCCCCCGGCGGGGAGGCACGAAGCGCTCGATTCGGTCCGAGAAAGCCAGGAGCCCCACTCGGTCGTGGCAGCCCGCCGCCGCGAGCGCCAGCACCGCGCAGAGCTCCGCGGCCAGGCGCGCCTTGGTCCGGCCGCCTGAACCGAAGTGTGTCGAGGCGCTCTTGTCGAGCAGGAGAAGCACGGTCCGTTCGCGCTCCTCGCGGAAGACCTTGACGAAGGGCTCGCCCGTGCGGGCGGTGACGTTCCAGTCCAGATCGGACAGATCGTCGCCGTCGCTGTACTCGCGCACCTCGTCGAACTCCAGCCCGCTCCCCCGGAAGGCCGACCGGTAGTGACCGCCGATCAGCTCGGAGACGAGTCGGCGTGTCTTGATCTGCAAGCCACGCACCCTGGCCATGAGCTCTGCTGGGGTCGTTGCATCGTCGATCGGATCCATCGCTCTCAGGGTACCTCGAGGTGTTCGAAGATGCGCCTCACCAGATCCTCCGATCTGACCCCTTCGGCCTCGGCTTCGAAGGAGGTGAGCACCCGGTGGTCGAGCACGTCGTGGGCGACGAGGCGCACATCGCGGGGTGTGACATAGTCGCGGCCGTCGAGGAAGGCCACCGCCCTGCCGGCCAGAATGAGGGCGATGGAAGCTCGCGGCGAGGCTCCGTACGCAATCAGCGGCGCCAGCTCACCCAGGCCGGCCGTAGCGGGATCGCGGGTGGCGGTGACGAGCTCTACGGCGTAGCGTGTGACCTTGGGATCGATGTAGATCCGATCGAGCGCACCGCGCGCCGTGAGAATCTCCTTCGTGGAGATCACCGGCTCCACGGCCAACGCCGGCCGCGTCACCGCCATGCGCTCCACGATATCGAGCTCCTGCTCCTTGCGCGGATAGGGCACCTTGACCTTGAGCAGAAAGCGATCCGCCTGGGCCTCGGGCAGCGGATAGGTGCCTTCCTGCTCGATCGGGTTCTGCGTGGCGAAGACCCAGAACGGCTCGGGCAGTGGAAAAGTCTCTTCGCCGATCGTCACCTGCCGCTCCTGCATCGCCTCGAGCAGCGCGCTCTGGACCTTGGCAGGCGCCCGGTTGACCTCGTCGGCGAGCACGATGTGCGCGAAGACGGGCCCCTTCTTCACCGAGAATCCCCCCGTTTCACGATCGAAGACGCGCGTGCCGATGAGGTCGGCAGGCAGGAGATCGGGGGTAAACTGGATGCGGCGGAAGGTGGCGTCGATAGAGCGCGCCAGGGTCTGGACGGTGAGGCTCTTGGCCAGTCCCGGGACGCCCTCCAGCAGGATGTGCCCGCCGCAAAGGATCCCCACCAGGAGGCGCTCCACGAGGGCGTCCTGGCCTATGATAATGGTGGCGATCTGTTGCGCCAGACGATCGAAGTGCGGCTTCAACGTTGCTATATCAGCCGCGGTATCCATGGCATCGTTCATCGGCAAAGCTCCTCGCCCGCAGGTCTCCAGATCGATCCACAGCAAGGTGAACGGATGGCGGCCCTGACAGGTTGATGATAAAGTACCAAGAGGAGCCTTTTTAGAGAAGGGGAAGCTGCTCACCACGCTGCCGCTGCTAACACGATACGGGGTAATGCCGCCGCACAGCCGCGAAGGACGCTGCCGCTGCCAACGGGTGCGGCAAGGCAGTGCTCCACGCTAAACGATGAGCTGCATGAGTAGGTCGTAACGTCTCCGCCCCCTGAACACACTCAGAGGCCGCAGATGGTCTCTTCGTCGCGGCAGGCGAGCCAGCTCTCCCAGGTGTAGCGGATCTGGTTCATCTCCACGCGGCTGGCGTTGAGGTTCGCGCGGCCGAAGCTGCGACTCAGCCCATCCTCGAGCATCTGCAGGGCCACGGCGCGCACATACCAGCGGAAATCGGTGAGCGCCTCTACGAGCAGATCAACGGCGATGCCATGCAGGCTCTGCCCGGGAGCGAGATCCTCCACCTTCTCCAGCTTGAGAGCTTTTCTCAAGAAGAACGCCTGGTCCTCGCCCTGAAAAGTGTTCCAATACTCGCGGAACTTCCAGGGTTCCTTGGGAAAATCGTGCACGAGGAGGAGAGAGAGGCTTCTCGGCACCTCGAGGTCGTCGTTCCCGCTGTCGATGGCGCCGAGCAGCGCGTGTACGACGCGCATGTCACCCAGCCTGGCCAGCGTGTGAAGCAGGAAGGTCTTGTCCTCGAGCCGCGCCGACTCGGTGTACTGGCGGTAGAGCACGTTGCGCGCCGCGAGACCACCGGCATCTGACAGGTGGATCACGACCTGCGTCCAGCCTTCCGATCCCGGCTCCCAGATCTTGAGATGGGCGCGGAGCAGATCCTCGGTATTGGCCTGATCGAAGTGCGCCAGCCCCCGCAGCGCCTCGACCTGAGCGTCGGCGGTGTAGGCGAGCAGGGCTTGATGAAAGATCTCGAACACCCAGGGCTCTCGAATCCCTTCCAGGCCGGTCAGAATCTCGCGCAGTGTGTCGGGCTTCTGCTGCTGAAACATGGTGAGCAGAATCTTGCGGCACTCGACGGTCCCGATCCGTCCCAGAGAACGGAAAGCCTCGATACGCACGGCGCTGTTGGGATCGTCGAAATAGCTCACCAGCAGGGGCAGGGCGTTGCGTTCCTGCCGCACCAGCAGGCGCGCGGCGGAGGCGCGCACGAACCAGCGCTCGTCACGAAGTGTCTCGTGAAGCCGATCCGTTCCCAGAATCGCCCGACAGATCAGCGGATACGACACCACGCCGTACATGCCGAAGAGATAGTTGACCAGAGGCTCGAAGAGATCCGATCCCATTGCGGCGGCGGGGTTCTCTTCACCAGTTGTCGAGGAGCTCGAGCCGGAGACGCTGCAAACCACGAGATCGACCACGGCTTTCACGACGGAATCGATCGTCCTACGCCCCCTGAGCCGTCCGGCAAGCTCCCCCCACTCCTCCCGGCCGAAGTGCCGAGACAGGTCGGATCTGTGGCAGAGCCAGTCGATACACCCCAGGAGGACCTCCTCGGACATGAGGTTGAATCCCTCAAAGAGCTCCTTCAGGAACCACTGAGTACGCTCCCGCTCCAGATCCACGTCACTCCAGCGGTCGATGTTCTCGAAGTACCAGGTGTCGAAAGCGTCACCGCGGAAGAGGAGCTGCCATGCGCAGCTCCTGAAAATCTTCAGGAGTGTCTCTTCCAGCCGGATCTGCGGCCTGCTGCTGCTCTCGTCAATGACGAGCCTGGCGCTGCGGTTGTCCACGGCGAGGCTGATGACGCGGCGCGAGATGTGGCTGTCGGGAGAGCGGTCATCTGAGGGCTGGTCGAAGAAGTGGCTGGTGAAGAGTTCGTCCAGCAACGGCTTGAAGGCCTCGTCGGTGACGAAGCAGGTGAGCGGCGTGCGCGAGAACTCGGGATCCTTCATGACACCCTCGCCGGCCAGGGTGAAGCTCAGGGGGTAGTACCCGGAGTCGTTCTCGTAGCTGACCACCAGCCGATGCAGCAGGGACTCGGTGAGTGCCAGCAGCCGCGGCTGCTCCTGGAACTCCTGGCTGTGATCCTGCCACCAGCGTTTCCAGAAGGTGAGGTCCTTCTCGAAGGGTGCGCCGGTGAGATGGCGCAGGCAGAGAGCCGAGACATCGAGGAGGCAGGAGAAATCCTTGCAGTACTGCCCGCCGAGAAAAACCTCCATGAACGCGGGAACGATGCGCCGGCGGAGAGCCGCAGGATCCTCCGTCTGCTCGGCGAGACGAGGATAGAGACTGGCCAGCCCCGCTGCGGCGCAAATCCTGGTGAGGGGGTCACGGGAATCGAGCCCCTGCTCCAGCCGGGAGAAGAGCTCGAGGCTCAAATCGCTGCGTCCCAGGCGGGACTCCCTGGTCACCGTGGCGAGCACGGCATGGGCGAATATCCTGTGCTCCTCATCGGAGCTCTTCTCGAACAGCCCCTTCGTGACCTCGTCGGAGTCTTGAGAGGCGAGGAAGAGCCGCACCTCATCGGCCAGACGGGCGTCCACGTCCCCGAGCAGGCTCAGGGCCACGGCGTTCATTTCGGCCGGATCGATCCCAGTCTGAGGCAGAAGCCGGAAGGCATGGCGTCGCACATCCCCTTTGGTGGACGCGATCAGCCCCAGCGCTGTCTCGCGGTGCGCGGAGAGATCCTTCTTGCCTGACATGAAGGCGAAGGCTGCCTTGCGTAGGGTGCGTTGCTCCGCGGTGAGCAGCTCGAAGCAAAAACCGAGTGTCTTGCCGGGTTCGAGACGGAAGAGCGCCGTGAAGATGTGCTTGGTCTTGAGCCGCAGCTTTTCGTGAAACACGAGCTCGCGGATCGGCTCGTAGGCCTCGACGTGACCGAGACGGCTGAGGATATCGGCTACGGCCGGCTTGATCCGGTAGTCACGCTCGCCGAGGAGGAGCATCAAGGGCCCTACAGTGTCTTTACCGCCGGCAAAGATCATGTCGGCGGCACGAGCACCTCTTTCTTCCGGCCAGCAGGCCAGAACATCCTGATTGAGGGCCACCAGCTCCTCCGGTTCGAGCAGCAAGGGATCCTGAATCTTCTCCGGCCTGGTCGCCTCGAGGTTCGGGGGCGGCTCCTGCTCCTGAGCCGCGGCAGGTAGGCTCGCCAGGACCAAGAGGGGCAGGTAACATCCCAAAACGAGGATACGCATCAGTTTCGTCTCCACGGTTTTTTTCAATGAATCGTCAGGCAAGAGTGTATCCTCGCTAAGGACAAAAGCAACGTTTACGGAATATCCCACCCGATTTATGCCGCCTTCGAGCCCGGACTCTTCATGAACGTCTGTCAGGTGCGCACATCCATCTCAACCGGCTGCATGAGCTCAACGACTTCGATCCTCACCGAGACGAGCTCCCGCCTCCGATCGAAATCGCCGCAGGCGCCATGCCAGCCGAACGCCTGCACGATCCCGCGACAGCGTTCATGAATAGGCCGGGCTCGTTTAAAAACGAGGCCGCCTGGATCAGATTTGGACGACCCGCCAACGCCACGAAGATTCTCAAATCGGTCGAATCATGATGACTCTTGCCACGTTCCACTGTTTCTCAGGCGGAACGAGAGCATGATTATCCTGAGGAGCCCTGATGAGCTTGATCGTGCTGGAGTTCATCTCCTGCCACTCGAATCCCATCCATTTCCACCAAGGAAAATCGAAGGGATTGGTGCCGTAGTTGGCTTGATGGTAGCTGTCGTTATATTTGCCATAGATATGGACCAAATAGGTCCCCGGATCACCACCAAGACCATGTCCATAGGTCACCTCGGGGTCGGAGATCGGGAGCGACACATCGTCGGCGACGTAATCCCGGAGGGGAACGTAAGGCGGCGAAGAGCTGAAGGGATTCCATTTGATGATGAGAACGTTCACCCGGTCCCAGAGCTTTTCAGCGGCAGTATATGTCAAGGTGTCGTCGGGGGCTCTATGCAGCGTGATGGTCGTGTCGTTGAGCTCTTTCCACTCCAAACCGATCCATTTTTCGGAGGGCAAGAGTAGAGCCGGATTGGTGCCGTAGTTCGCTTGATGATATTCCTGACCGGCACACCCGTAGACGTAGACGAGGTAGTAGCGGGGATCACCACCCAGACCATGATAGAGAGTGACCTTGTCGCCGGGATCCAAGGATATCGAAGATGGCGGCGTATAGTAACCAGCATAGGAGATACCTCTGGGGGAGGGTCCAAGCCTCAAGATCACCACAGAAACCTGGTCCCATCGTACCACTTCACCGACCGCGTTGATGTCATCGTCAGGAGCCCTGACAACAGTAATCGTTTTGTCGTTCAACTGCTGCCACTCAACCCCCATCCAGCGATAAGATGGAAACACGTAGAAGGGATTGGTGCCGTAGTTGGCTTGATGATAACCGTGGTCGTTGTGGCCATAGAGGTAAACCAAATAGGTCCCCGGATCACCTCCGAGATCGTGTGTGAACGTGTGAGAGGTCCCAGCCGTAATGGTGGTCAAACCTGAGACATAGAAATCGACGAGCGGGATATAGGAAGGCAGATCAATTCCCGCGAGACCTGGTTCCTCACTGTTTTCTGGAGTTGCCCCGAGATCGACGGTGAAACCACAACAAAGAACGATAACGAGAACAGGAAAAACAATTTTATAGCGCTTAGACATGACTCATCCTCCATTTATAAACGTGAACCGTAATATGAAAAAAATCCGATCCAGGCGGACATCACATCAATCGAAATCGAATCGACTGGATAAAACCGACAAACCAGATTATCGATCTTCAAAAATCGAAAGATCGGAGATCTCTACGTACTCAATGATTCGGAACCTGAAAACCGAACAGCATCGGTGAAAATCCCGTACTATTTTCGACTCAGTCCTGAATTTGGAAATATGTTTTGGAACTAGAGACTCGTCTTAATAGAATTGGCATTCTCAGGCGTTCACAGGGCTCGTGTATTTATTGGGTCTAGAAAATACACTATTCGTTTTTTGAAGAAACATGAGCTCTTTCCTCGTGACTGCTCCAAACAAGACATGAAACAAGGCATGCAAATGAACACACAAGAATTCGACGATGCCGATGATCGATTCGCGGATACGCGCCACCTCTTGAACGAATGGCGTGCTGGCGACGAAGGGGCCCTGCAGGCTCTCATCGATCGCTACCGGCATCCCTTGGAGTTTTTTATCAGAAAGAGGATTTCGCTTTCCGACCGTCGAACGAGCGAAACATCGGATTATGTCAACGATGCGATCAGAAGAGCGCTGGAAGGCCTTGAAGCCGAGAGATTCGAATACCGGGGTATCGGGACTTTTTGGTCTTGGCTGCGCACGATCGCCCTCAACCACATCCGAGAGGAATGGCGCGGCAGGCTACGGGATAGAAAAATAGAGAGACTTCCTGATGAATCGTGGGCGGCACCGGCGGATCGAGAGCCGACACCTCTAGAGAGCGCCATGAACAGAGAACAGATCGAGCTGTTTGAAACGGCCCTCGAAACTCTTCAGGACAAAGAGCGGACCGCGTTTCTTATGCGCCAGGAGCTCAGGGCTTCCTGGAAGGTCGTAGCTCAGGAGTGTGGCTATTCAACCGCCGATGTCGCGCGGGTTGCGGCGCGACGTGCGGAGCGCAAGGTCTTGAAGGAGATGACCCATGGCTGATCCGAAAAACGATTTTCTCGACACCCTTTTCGATGCGATCGGCAGCGGGGAATCGATCGACTGGAGCGAGATCATGAGCAAGGGTCTCCTCTCGGAGCGGGAGATCGAGAGCCTGCAAACGATGCAACAACTGAGAACGCCGGAATACGAGGCGAAGTCGTCACCGGAGGTGTTGCATGACGATCTCCACGGAGAGACTCCCGAGCCGGGTCTTCCTTTCGAACGGCTCGGAGAGTACCGCCTGCTGCGGCGGATCGCAACAGGGGGAATGGGAGAGGTCTTTCTCGCGCTGCAGGAGCCCCTGGGCCGGCGTGTGGCCGTCAAAATCATCCGCTCCGACAGAGAGGGATCGCTCGAAGCCGAGGAGCGCTTCCGCCGTGAAATCGAAGCCGTAACCCGACTGCGGCACACCAACATCGTAACGATCTATGGCTGTGGATCAGAACAGGGTGTCCGGTATTTCGCCATGGAGCTGGTTGCCGGCAAAGGGCTGGACGAGGTGCTCAGAGAAGCCCGGGAAAGGGAAAAGAAGCTCATTCCCCGCCAGATCCTGGGCTGGGCCATAGAGATCGCACAGGCTTCGGAATGCGCCCACCAAGCCGGCGTCATCCATCGTGACATCAAACCCTCCAACATCCTGATCATGCCGGGTGGCCGGCCGATGCTCATGGATTTCGGTATAGCACGACACTTGAAGCTGCCTTCTCTGACTCTCACGGGGATGTTTCGCGGAACCGTCCGATACGCCTCTCCCGAACAGGTCGAGGGCAAAAAAAAAGAGATCGACGCCCGCACCGACATCTATTCACTGGGCGTCGTCCTCTACGAAGCGACAACCGGGCGGGTGCCCTTCGAGGGAGAAACGACTGAACAGGTCTTCCGCCAGATTTTGGAAAAAGTACCGGTCCCGCCGCGCCGCTTCAATCCCGCCATCTCGAAAGACCTGAACACGATCATCGTCAAGGCGATGGAGAAGGACCCGAGACATCGATACGCGACCATGGCTGCTCTCGCCGAGGATCTGGAACGTCTACTCAATGGTGAGGTGATCAAAGCCAGGCCGGCCGGCCTGGGTGCTCGGGTTTGGAAGTTTGCCAAGCGAAATCCCACGACAGCCATGTTGGCCGGAGCTCTGGTGGTCTTGATCCTCTTTCTCACTGGATCTCGGGTCAACAGCCGCCTCGAGGAGAACGGCGAGCGACGCCGGGCACTACGAGAATGCGAAAATTCGCTTCAAGAGCGAGACCTGGCAAATGCATTGCGGCTCTTGGAAGAGCTGCACACACAAGCCCCAAAATCATCGGAGTTTACGCGCACGCGACAAGCGATCATCAACTCGCTTGATGAAGCATGCAACGAATCCGGCCTGGAAAAACACATTGATCTCTTTTTTTCCGTGAATGCTCTCATTACCACGAGCCGTACCCTGGCCGGCGCTCTGCTGCCAAGCGACTTGAGAAACGATCTACTCCATTATTACCACCTTCTCGAAGTTTCGAAAAAACAAAGCCCTTATGACGAAGCGCTCGAGATCCATACTGATATGCAGGAGAAGTTCAGGATCGGGGATCGTCGTTTCAAAACTCAGCATATACCCATAGAAGAGCGCACGGAACGAAGAGGGCTCCATGAAGAGCTGGAAAGCAACCGGGAAGAGCTCATCCAACACAAAAGAAATCTTCTGACAGCGATACAAGCGGCCACGCAACACGTCCAGTGGGCCGGTGCTCCCCGTGACGATGAACGTACCCGGACCCTGAGCGCAGGATACTTCCAGCTATGGAAGCAGGCAAGAGATCTGGATAGAGCCGAATTAGTTCGTCATCTCACCTCTCTGGTCCGGTTATACGATCGGAAGGGTCTTTATGAAGAGAAGATGAATTTCACCGCCTGCTACACCATCTTCTCATCACCTCCTGGTGCAAGAGCTCATCTCTTCCGATACATTTCCCACGAGGAAGTCAGCCACAACGCGCAGATGCCGCGACTCGTTCCTGTTCCATTCGGCCGGATTCCAAGGGCCGGCAGCGCTCCTCAGCCCCTAGACGAGGGTTTCTACCTAGGCGATCCCTGCTTGGCGATCGTGGATGTCGAAGAAGACTCCCCTGCAAGTGCGGCCGGTCTCCAAAAGGGGGATCTCGTCCTCAAAATCGGGCACTCGTTCGCAACGGAAAGCCTTTTCGTCGCAAATGTAGGAGCTGGTCCTGCTCGCGAAAGCGGCGTGCAAACCTACGACGTCATACGGACACTGAACGGATCACCGATCAAGAACATTCAGGATCTGGCATCGGCCGCCGACCCGCAGGATGGAAACAATAAGCTGCTCGTCCACGATCACAGTGAAGCACGATCGATTATCGTCGAGTTTGGCTCTCCAAACCGACACATGCAGCCCTGTCTTCCCGACGAAGCCCTTAGAAAGCTGACAGGGATCGATGCTGTCACGGTCGACGAGATTCTACGGTTCCCGGCCCCCCCGGGAGGAGTGAACCTCCGTCTTCTTTGGGCGGGAAATCACATGAGCTTGAACGTTCCGGAAGGAGTGGAGCCAGGGCTCGAGGTCGATGCAACGGCATATCCCCTGATCTTCGATTCGAGCGGCTCGATCGGGAGTGTCCCAAAGAACGGTCTGCGAAGCCCAGCTCTCGCGGAGGGTTCCTATCTCCTCGTGCTCCGACATCCAGGATACGAAGATCTTCGCCTACCCTTTCTGATGACATTCCACGACGATTGCGAGAACAGAGAGATCCACGGCAAGCTCATCGAAAAAGGCCGGACACCTGAGGGTTTCATATGGGTCGCCCCGGGAAATTTCATCAGCGGCGGCGATCCCGATGCCATCCTTTCCACAACTCGTGAAAAAAAGCACTTGGAAGGTTTTTTCATCGCTGAACGTGAGGTCACCCTGGGAGACTGGCTGGAGTTCGTCAACGACTCCCAGACGCTTGAGACGATCGAGGCAGCCCTACAGAGCCTGAGGCCGGGAACACGGGTGTTTGATCGATTCTACTTGCCGAGAATCCAAGATTATCCCCTCGGGTATCTATGTAAAGATCGGCATGCACAATATGTCCCATCTTCTGACTTCTTGCCTTCATGTGCATCGATGCCCTTGTCTGAATTCATGCCCTGGTTATCGAGGATTCCGATCCTGGGAATCTCCTACTTCGATGTCGAAGGATATCTTTCTTGGTTGAATGCAAAAACCGAGGAATCCGACCTCGAGTACGATCTTCCCTCTGAAGACCAGTGGGAAAAAGCCGCGCGCGGCGCAGACGGTCGTTTTTATCCCTGGGGCAACTGGTTTGATTGGTCCTTTACGAAGGGTCGGTGTTCGCGCTCCCAACATCCCAACTTCGAGCCGGTTTTGGGTTTTCTTTGTGATGAGAGCGTTTACGGTGTTCGTGACATGGCCGGGGGAGTGAGAGAGTGGACCCGAACCCGATCCGAGATCCAGTCGGAATGCTACAATGCGAAGGGTAGCTCCTGGGTAGATGGCAAACCCGACTGGTTCCGCTGCGCCTACAAATCTTATCTGCCGCCTCGATATACGGATAAGAAGATGGGCTTCCGCCTCTGTGTGCAGCGAGGGAAACAATGACGAAGGCAATAAAGGCCGGCCTATCGTATGCCCTACCAATACCCTGGATTACGAAAGGCCGGAACAAACCCGGATGTCAGCGGGATAATGCGAGATCGATTCCTGTGACTACCGGTTGGGATTGAGCTGCGGCTTCTCCCTGGCGCTATCGACCGCCAATACGCCCTCTTCAAAGAGACTCGGAATGAATCCGATGCTTTTTCCTGCCGCTTGCATCGGTCGCGGCCGCCTCGCGGAGGGGACCATAAACACACCGGGCGACAGGCTGGGCCAACAGGTCAAAGACTGATCAGAGCCGTCGAAGACGACGAGGTTGCTCTGTGAACCCTGCACGACGATCTGATTTCCTGCAACGTCATCGTTACAGGCCATCAACATCGGCAAACGCCGGCCGGTCAGCGCGGAGCAGTCGTTTGTGTAGATCGCCCCATCATGGTGGAGCACCACGATCACTTGGGTGGTGACGACGACCATCTCACTGTCGCCATCGTCGTCGAGATCGACCACGAGAGGTGATCCTGTCAAAACGCCTGGAAGCCAGAGCGGCAAGCCATCGATTACTACGCCGGCAGCACTCAGAACGTAGAGCTTACTCCGCTCAATCTCTTTGTCTGTAAATGAAAGCCCCACGATCGATTCCAGACCGCGGTCTCCGTCGAGATCGGCCGAATTCAAAACGAGAGCATCAGCCTTACCGGCCTCCATCTGGACACTCTCCGGCAGATTTTCGGGCTTGTGTGCTTCTGTAAAGGCGGCAAGCGTCGAGAGACAAGCGGCCGACATAAACATAAAAATTAACCTATAAGACTCGATCCATTTTAAGATCATCGTTGTAGCACTCCCTTTCGTTCCTCTTTAAGTTGATATCGTTTGTCGATGGCTGTGGTATCACTTTTTTTGGAAACACTCCAAAAAGGAGACGGATAATCCACACGTCTGGAAAAACGATTTTTGCCCTCAAAATGAACATGTTTTCCGGCAATTTTGTGATTTTTTACGGCGAACCTTTTAGACGGATGGGACTATCGGAAGAACAGGGTGATAGTATGAGCTGTGGATGGTGGCACTTCGCCAAGGCCAGGTGTTGGATCTGCTTTCCAGTATCTCTTCAATTTCATTTGCGAGCGGAGAAAAATTTTGGAATACTATTTTTTCATTCATGTTCACCCGATCCAGGCCTTGAAATCGCGCTCCCCGTCGAACAGTGCCGGGCAACACCCGCAGCCGCCTTCAACCCAGCGGTGGGCATCTTCGCGGGCGGCGATCATCAAATCGAGGTCGGCCAGGTAGTCGCCGGCGCGCAACGGAGGCAGCCCGTGCTGCCGCATGCCGCAGAGCTCGCCTGGGCCGCGCATCTTGAGATCTTCCTCGGCGATGCGGAAGCCGCTCTGCTCGCCCAGCAAAATCTCGATCCGTCGCTCACCGGCCTCGGTGGCCGGCGATCCCAGGAGATAGCAGCGCGAGGTGCGTGCGCCGCGCCCGACACGCCCGCGGATCTGGTGCAGTTGGGAGAGCCCGAACCGCCAGGCATCCGTGATGACCACCGTCGACGCCTGAGGCACGTCGACGCCCACCTCCACGACTACGGTCGTCACCAGGAGCGGCGCGCGGCCCGAGCGGAACGCTTCGAGGGCGGCGTACTTCGTGGCCCCGTCCTGGCGGCCGTGAAGCAGTTCCACCGTACAGCGCTTCCCGAAGAGCGCCGACAGACGCCGCCACACCTGGACCGCCGCCTCGAGGTCGAGGTGGTCCGACTCCTGCACCAGGGGGCAGACCACGAAAACCCGGCCGCCTGCGGCCAGCTCCTGCTCGATCCAGGCCAACATCTCCGGATCGTCGAGAGAGGGCGCTGTGCAGGTCTCGACGGGCTGGCGCCCCGGCGGAAGCGCATCGAGCAGCGAGATGTCGAGCTCGCCGTAGAGCGTGAGCGCCAGGGTTCGCGGTATCGGAGTGGCGGTCATAATCAGCACGTGAGGCTGGCGCCCCTTGAGAGCGAGGTTCCAGCGCTGCCTCACGCCGAACTTGTGCTGCTCATCGACCACGCAGACCCTGAGATCGCGGAAGAGCACGCGGTTCTGGATGAGCGCATGGGTCCCGATGAAGATCGTGGCGGATCGATCGTTCAGCACCTGCTGCAACGCCGCGCTCGACAGGCCGGCCTGCAAGAAAACCGGCTCGATCCCCGATTCCGCGAGGAGCCGGCTGAGCACCTGATGGTGCTGCCGGGCCAGCACCTCGGTAGGCGCCATGAGCGCAGCCTGCCCCCCCGCGAGAGCGGCGGCCCAGAGCGGGTAGAGGGCCACCACGGTCTTGCCCGATCCCACGTCCCCCTGGAGCAAGCGGTGCATGGGCCGCCTCGAGGCCAGGTCGCGACGGATCTCGCTCACAGCGCGCTGCTGTGCCTCCGTCAGGGTGAAAGGCAGCGCGGAGGTAAAGTCCCGGTCCAAAGTCGCGGGGAGCCGCACCGTGGAGCCGGTCGGCGTGCTCCGCCGGGCGCGCCCGCGGGCCAGGCCGAGCTGAAGCGCGAAGAACTCCTCATAGGCCAGGCGACGACGGGCCTGCTCGGCCTCCTCGAGCGTCGCGGGAGCGTGCACGCGGCGCAGACTCTCGGTCAGGCCCAAGAGCCCGCGGGCGGGCAGAAACCGTTCGAGCGCGCCCCCACCGGCTGCGGCCGGCACGCCGCGGTGCGCCTCGAGCCTCCAGTCGACACCGGCGGGCAGGCCCGCGAGCACCTGCGCGATCCAGCCCTGAAAATGGCGCGGGAAGATCTCCTTGGGCAGGGAATAGACCGGAACGATCCCGGGAAAGCCGACGCCAGGTTCATCCTCGAAATGATAGTCGGGCGCGAGGATCTGCAGCCCTGTACGCCCCTCGGTGACCTTGCCCTGAAAAAGAACGACGCGGCCGGGCTCGAAGGAGCGCTTGAGATAGGCCCGGCCGAAGAGCATCAGCTCGACGGTGGGGTTTTCGGCGGCAGGCCCCCCGGCAGCCGGGCGATCGGTGCCGCGGTCATCGACATCAGTCGCCTCGATCATGTGAACACGCAGATTCTTTCGGCGTCCCCACCCGCTGGGGGAGGCGCGGCGGACCCGGCCCCGCGCCGCGCCGGTGGTTCCGGCAACGAGTCCGGCGATCGGCCCCGACTCGGGACGAACGCGGTAGCACCGGGGCAGCAGGAGCAGCACGTCGCGGAAACACACAATCCCCTGTGCGCCCAGCGCCGCCTCCCGCGACGGGCCTACGCCTTTGAGCTCGGAGATCGGTCGGTCGAGATAGGCCCGCAACGCCTGCAACGACGCCTCGTGGTCTGCTTCCCGTTCTATTTCGTGCATTGCCTTTCCTATAGCATTTGATATAACAACCTTTGCCTATTAACCAAGCTGTGTATCTGCGCAAGGGACCGGAATGTGCAGGACCGTGAGGTGCCTGGACGGATCATTGGAAAATCCTTGGGGAGATGAATTCCGGCTGTCTCCTCGAGTATGAAATACCTTCACTGCGTCTAAAACCCAGGCTATTACAACCCCTTATCGTTCCATAATTGGAAAAGTGCTCCTCCAGTACCGTGACGCTTCTTGACGATAAAAACTAGTCAATATTAGAAGAGAGCTCGAAAGCAGCCGGCTCGACCTGGAACGAACGGGATTGGAGCCAGCTTAGAACAATTTACGGGGCCACACCATGCTGTTGCTCGACAAAATCATCGAAGACGGCAACCAAGCCGACTTCCGGACCTTTCTGGACGAGCTGAGATTCTCGGAGTCGCCCTTCCTGCTGCGGGACCAGGTCCTCGAGGAGTTCGAAAAATTCTGCTCCGCAGGAAACAAGGAATGCTCGTATCGCACGAAATCGGACACGCGCAGGCTCCTCGACCTGGTGCAGGAGATCGTGTTCGACGACCGCTACGCCTACCTCCTCACCAGGCGGCGCATCGGAGAAACCGAGATCTATGGCATCCCCCGATCGGCCAACCTCTACAAGAAGGTCTCGGTCGGCGACTATCTCAAAGCCAGGGACGCCATCGTGCTGGGTAAGACTCGCGAGGAGATCAACGGGCTCGAGATCGACATGGATCCCTTCAACACGGCGCCCCTGCTCAAGGATCCGCGCAACATCGGCAAAGGGATCTACTACTTTCTGCGCTTCCTCTCGAGCCAGCTCTTCACCAACCAGGCCGAGTTCCTCTCCAAGCTCTTCCAGTTCCTCAAGATCCACAAGATCGAGGACACCCAGCTCATGGTGAGCTCCTCGATGCCCTCGCTCGCCGAGCTCGAACAGCGGCTCAAGGACGCCCTCGAGTACCTGGAGAACATTCCTCCCGAGATCCCCTTCTCCAGCCTGCGCGAGACCCTGAGCGACCTGGGTTTCGAGCGCGGCTGGGGGCGCGACGCCGGTCACACGCGCCAGACCATGGAGCTGCTGAAATCGATCCTGGAGAACCCGGATCACGAGGTGGTGGGCGAGTTCTTCTCGCGCATTCCGATGATCCACAAGATCGCTATCGTCACTCCGCACGGCTGGTTCGCCCAGGAGAACGTGCTGGGCCGACCCGACACGGGCGGTCAGGTTGTCTACATCCTGAACCAGGTCAAGGCCCTGGAGATCGAGCTCAAGCGCAGGATCTGGGAAACGGGGCTCGACGTGGAGCCCAAGATCGTGATCCTCACGCGTCTCATTCCGGAGGCCGACGGTACCCGCTGCAACCTGCGTATCGAGAACGTGAGCGGTACACAGCACACCAAGATCCTGCGCGTGCCCTTCCGCACCCACAACCGCGTGATCACCGATCGTTGGATCTCGCGCTTCGAGATCTGGCCCTATCTGGAGGACTTCGCCCGGGACGCCGAAAAGGAGATCGTGCAGGAGATGGGCGGACGTCCCGACCTGATCGTAGGCAACTACTCCGACGGCAACCTGGTGGCCTACCTCATGAGCCAGAGCATGCAGGTCACCTACTGCACCGTCGCGCATGCCCTGGAGAAGGCCAAATACCTCTACAGCGATCTCTATTGGCAGGATCGCGACGAGAACTACCACTTCTCGCTGCAGTTCACCGCCGATCTGATCTCCATGTGCGCCGCCGACATGACGATCACGAGCACCTACCAGGAGATCGCCGGCACCAACTCGACCATCGGGCAGTACGAATCCTACCGCTTCTACACGATGCCCGGCCTCTACCGGGTGAAGAGCGGCTCGAGCATGTTCCACCCGCGATTCAACATCGTGCCACCGGGAGTGGATCTGAGCTATTTCTTCCCCTTCACCGAGGATTCCAAGCGGTCTCCGCAACTGACCGAATCGATCACGCACCGCGCGTTCCTGGGTCACAGCGACGAGAGCAGCCGCTGCCACCTCGACGATCCGGCCAAAAAACCGATCTACACCATCGCCCGGCTCGATCACATCAAGAACATCACCGGTCTGGTGGAAGCCTTCGGCAAGAGCGATAAGCTGCGGGAGGTCTGCAACCTCATCGTCGTGTCGGGCCACGTGGACCGCGAAAAGTCGACCGATGCGGAGGAGAGGGAACAGATCGACAAGATGTACGCCCTCATCGAGAAGTACCATCTCGATGGCTCCTTCCGCTGGCTGGAGATGGAGACCAACAAGTCGAAGGTCGGCGAGCTCTACCGCATCATGGCAGATCGGCGCGGACTCTTTGTGCAGCCGGCGCTATTCGAGGCTTTCGGCTTGACCGTACTGGAGGCCATGATCACGGGCCTGCCGACGGTGGCCACCCGTTACGGTGGCCCGCTGGAGACGATCGCTCACGGAACCAACGGCTTTCACATCAACCCCAACAACCACACCGAGATCGAGGAGGTCATCCTGCCGATCGTCACCGGCGAGGGGCACGAGGAGCTCTGGAACCAGGTCTCCATGGGCGGGATCGAGCGCGTTCTCGAGAGCTACACCTGGGACAAGCACGCCGCCGAGCTGATCAAGCTCTCGAAAATCTATGGCTTCTGGAACTTCCTCACCAAGGAGATGCGCAAGCCGCTCAAGAACTACGTGGAGACCCTCTACCAGTTGCTCTACCGGCCGATGGCCACCAAGCTGTTGGCCCAGCACGACGGCAAGCCGATCCCCGACGACGCCGAGGCTATTCTGACGGGGTCTCCATAGAGCTCTCGAGGTCGCCGCCGGCAGCTCGCCGGTCTCGCTCGCGACCTCTGAGCGGCTCTAAAAAGCCCCAGTTCGCTATGCCGTCGAGGATCCCGGCGGCGTGGGCCGCCGGCGAGAAGTAGATGTTCTTGCGACCCTTGAGCTTCTCCATTTCCTGGCTGTAGTTGCTGACCACCACCCCTGGATAGGCCCCGCAGAGCATCTCCTCGTCGTTCCCCGAATCGCCACAGATCAGGATGTTTTCCGGCGGAAAGTGCCACTTTTTACAGAGATACTTGACCGCCCTGCCCTTCGAGGCGCGGTAGGGCAGAACGTCGAGGTAGCTCTGGTGGGAGTAAACCACGTTGAAGCGCAGCCGGTTCTTCTGCATCTGCTCGTAGATCATGGGGATCCGATCGGGATGGGGCTGCATGTAGTAGCTGACCTTGAAGGTGCGCTGGTTTTCGTGCTCCTGGAGCTGGAGAAAGCTGAACTGTGAGAGCAGGTCGACGATCGCCTCGCGATCCCAGCTCTGGGAGATGTGCGCCGCCCAGCCGCGATCGTCGATGAGGCTGCGCGCGTAGTGGATCTCGGTGCCCACCGCCGAGATCAGGATTTCGGGCGCTGGAACGCGCATCTCCGTCAGGAGATCGAGGGTGGCCTCCACGGTGCGCCCCGTGGCCAAACAGAATCCGATGCGGTCCTTGTGCTCCTCCATGAGGGCCAGAAACTCCCGCAGCGCGCCCTCATCACCGGTGAGGGTGTTGTCGATGTCGGTGATGATCAGCTTCTCCAGGCGCGTCAACCGCTCACCGACCGACTCTTCAGCGAGCGTACTGCCCGCTCCGGCGCCCGATCTCTTCTGCAGCACGCGCGAGAGGATCTGCAGGTAGGACCGGCAGTGGGCGTCCCAGGTGTAGTGCTCCTTCACCCCGTTGATGCCTTTCGTGGAGAAGGACTTCCAGCGCTCGCGGTCGACGAGGACCGACTTGATCGCCCGGGCCATGGCCTCGGTGTCGGCGACATCGACGAGCTCGCCGTTGGAGCAGTTGTTGATGATGTCGATCGGTCCCCCGTCATTGGTGGCCACCACCGGGAGGCCGCAGCCCGCCGATTCGATGAGGGTTAGACCGAAGGGCTCGGTGAGCGCCGAATTGACGAACACGCCGCCCGAGGTTGCGGCGATGCGGTAGAGCGCCGGCACGTCCTGGGTGGGGTTGTGCGTCTTCGGGATGGCCATGTCGCCGTACAAATCGTACTTGTCCATGAGCAGCAATATGTCGGTGAGCACCTCCTTCTCGTTCTCCCCCATTTCCGAGATGTCCTTGCGCAGTCCGGCGAACACCGCCAGGTTGGCGATCGCCTGCAGGTCGCGATCCTCACCGTAGCACCGGATCAAGCCGGCGATGTTCTTGCGTTTGTCGGGCCGGCAGAGGGAGAGGATCAAGGGGCGGTCGGGCTTCATGAAAAAGCGGTTCAGCTCTTCCAGCAGCGCCGCCTGAATCTGCGTGGCCAGATCGTCTTTGGTCTCCTTGCCCCGACTGGAACGTAGGCGGTCTTCGTAGTAGGGATAAAAGCGGTCCAGGTCGACCCCGGGAGGAATGACTTTGAACTCCCGCTCCCCCGCTCCCTCGTAGAGCCCGTACTGCTTACTGATCTCCTGGCTCGTGCTGGTCACGATCAACGAGGCCTTGTGGATCACCTCGTCCTCGACGCCGATGCGTTGGTCGATGGCATACTTGGCGTTGGTCTCCTCTTCGCTCATGCCATCGCCGAGCAGCTTCTGCTTCTTGACCCGACCGAGGGAGTGCCCGGTGAAGACGAAGGGCACGTTGAAGAGCGGGGAGAGCGACATGGCCACGTACCCGCCGTCGGCGTAGTGACCGTGGAGCGCTTCGGGGATACGGCCCTCCCGCTTGGTGAAGGTGAGCACACGATCGACGTACTCGTCGAGATGAGGCCAAAGCAGCTCTTTGCGCAGGTACTTGAAGCCGCCGCACTTGATCCTCACGATCCTCACGCCAGGTGCGAGCGCCTCCACTTCGCGGCAATAGTCGGGGGACACCGTCTTGTCCTGGATCAGGCGGGTGAAGAGATCGACCTGAGCCACACCCTCCAGCCGCCCCAGGGTCTGCGCCAGCTCGACCACGTACTTGACCTGGCCGCCGGTATCGGCATCGCGTCCCATCTCGATGTTGCGCGACCGAACGAGCCCGTGAACTGAGAACATTTGGATATAGAGCCCATCCCGCTTCATGGTTTGATCAATCCTTCCAGCTCATTCCTGAACGGCGTATAGAACCCGTCGTCCTCGGGCAGGGCTCCGCGTACCGAGCAGAGCCCGCCGGCAAAACGCGAGGCCAGCTCGAGGGTTGTAGCCCAGGGAGCCCCGATCAGATACCCCGCGCAGAGCATCGCGGTAAACGCATCGCCGGCACCGACGGTGTCCACAATGGTGGCGGCGCCGGCGGGCTGCCGGATCACCGCGCCCTCCCTCAGGAAGAGCTCGCTGCCCTTCTCGCCGCGTGTGACGCACAGCCCGAGGAGGTCGTGGCGCTCCACCAGGGCCTGAGCAAACGCCTCTTCCGGCTGCGCCCGCTCCTCGCCGAAGAGCTGCTCGACGGTGCGAAGCTCCTCCTCGTTCAACTTGAGGAGCTTGGCCGCGCCGAGACAATCGAGGATCAGCTCGCGCGAATAGAAGGCCTGCCGCAGGTTGAGATCGCACACCGCGAGGACTTGCCCTCCGAGGGCCGCGAGCATGCGCCCGATCGCCTCTCGTGAGCTTGCGCAGCGCTGGGCCAGCGTGCCGTAGCACAGGAGCGCCACCTTCTCAGCGAGCAGGCGCTCATGAAGGTGGGCATCGAAACGGATCCGGTCGTAGGCACGGTTCTCCACGATCTCGTAGGCCGGGACGCCAGCGGCATCGACGCTGACCTGCACCACACCGGTGGGCAGATCGTCCTCCCGCTGGAGCCCGTCGGTGCGCATACCGCGGGCGCTCATGAAGGCGCGCAGCTCATCACCGCGCTCGTCGGGCCCCACGGAGCTGACGAAGCACACGGGAAAACCGAGCGCGTGGAGCTGGCAGGCGAAATTGAACGGTGCGCCGCCGATCCGCCGGCCGTCGGGAAAGACGTCGAAGAGGATTTCCCCCACCGCTACGATCGTTCCATGTTGGTGGAGTGCCGGATGGCCGCCTCTCGAAGGGCTCGCGCCGGGGTTTTCGAACATCTCTGACATTTCTGACCAGTCTGATTTTTCGGATCTCTCGGGTTTCTTGGAGATCTCGGAGATCAAGGACAATCCGGACGTTTCGCTTTCTCCAGACCGTCCCGAACCCGCCACCTCGCCTCGGGCGACGATGCCCAACAAGCCCTATGAAAAGAGCCTCCATCGACAGCGTCAAGCCGAAATGGGAGAACAAACGAGCCTGACATGGTCGCATCGACTCTCATCGATCCAATTCGACGTCGTTCGCCAGCAGCGGTGAGGACGCCCTCACCGCTCGAATAACGGCTTGACGGCCGCGCCTGCGCTTTGCACGATGACCCCATCGATCGCCTGGACCACGAGAGGTTCGGCAAAAGAATCCCAGCACGAAAGGGCCGGCTCATGGAGCCACGACAACACCGTGAACATTCCTTGCTTGCCGTAACCGTACCACAGCCCGCAGCGCTGGATCCCGGGTTCCAGCCTGCCGTGCTGGCGGCGCGCGCCTATCGAGAAGCCCTGGCGCGCCACGCTGGGCGAGCCACGCTCCTGATAGCACTCGAACGGACCCAGGGCACGAAGAGCGTCTTCGAGCTGGAGCTCTTTCCGGAAGGCTCGCCCCACGATGGGGACACGCTGATCTACGCCGAGCGGACGATCAAGTTCCTGCTCTGGTCGCGTGGAGGCTGGCGCCTTTCGCTGGCCGGCCCCCCTTCCTTGTGCCGCAAGCTCGCCGCTCTCTATCAACCAGGCGGCGCGCGCGATTTTGACGTCAAGCTCATGACCCGCGCCTTCGGGCGGCCTTTCGAGGTGCCGATCGTGGCTCCCGAGCAGATTCCGCGGGAAGCGGAGGCGCCCCTCGCCTCAGGGGGGCAGCTCCAGGGCTGCCGCCTCGGCTTCGATCTCGGCGCCAGCGACTACAAGGTGGCCGCGGTGCACGACGGCGAGGTTGTGTTCAGCGGCGAGTTTCCCTGGGACCCGGTGCGCCAGAACGATCCGGACTATCACCTGGGCCACCTCAATGAGGGCCTCAAAAACGCGGCCTCCCATCTGCCCCGCGTCGACGCCATCGGCGGCAGCGCCGCCGGCATCTATGTCGACAATCGCATCATGATGGCCTCGCTTTTCAGGTCGGTGCCGGCCGAGGTGTTCGAGGCCCGTGTGAAACCGCTCTTCCTGAACCTCCAGAAGGAGTGGGGTGTTCCGCTGGTGGTGGTCAACGACGGCGAGGTGACCGCTCTCGCCGGCGCCCTCTCGCTGCACTTAAAACCGCTCCTGGGGATCGCCATGGGATCGAGCGAGGCCGCCGGCTTCCTCGATCGCCGGGGACGGATCACGGGGTGGCTGAATGAGTTGGCCTTCGCACCCGTCGATTTCAACCCGAAGGCCCCCCGCGACGAATGGTCCGGCGACCGCGGCGTGGGCGCGCTCTACTTCTCGCAGCAGGCCGTGAACAAGCTGGCCCCCGCTGCGGGCTTCTCCTTCCCCGAGGAAATGGGCCTGCCCGAGCGCCTCGTGGCAGTGCAGTCGCAGGCCGACCGCGGCGTGGAGCGGGCCGAAGCGATCTTCCGCACGATCGGCCTCTACCTGGGGTACTCCATCGCCCACTACGCCGATCACTACGACTTCAGCGATCTCTTGCTGCTCGGCCGGGTCACATCGGGTCGCGGTGGCGAGCTGATCCTCGAGCAGGCGCGTCAGGTGCTCGCGTCGGAGTTTTCCGAACTGGCGCAGGCCGTCACGATCCACGTGCCCGACGAGAAGAGCCGCCGCGTGGGACAGGCTGTCGCCGCCGCGAGCCTGCCCGCGTTCGACGGCGGCGGGAATTGAGAGTGCTCACGGAGGAAACCCATGAAACTCGGCAACACCCGGGCGACCCTCATGGTCCCCGATGGTCTCGAGATCGATGCGGCTCTCGCACGCATCACACATCTGGGGATCGGCGCACACCAGGACGACCTCGAGATCATGGCGTTCCACGGAATCACCACCTGCTTTCGCGACCCGTCGCGTTGGTTTGGCGGAATCATCTGCACCGACGGCCGGGGCAGCCCGCGGTGCGGCCGTTACTCCTCGATGACCGACGAGGAGATGTGCCGCCGGCGCATACAGGAGCAGGAGAACGCGGCGCGCATCGGCGAGTACGGCGTAATGGCGCAGCTCGGTTACACCAGCGCGCAGGTCAAATCCGCGGCACGAACGGCCCTGCTTGACGATCTGGCGGCGCTCATCGACGCCTGCCGACCGGCCGCGATCTACACTCACAACCTGGCCGACAAGCATGTCACACACATAGCAGTGGCGCTTGCCGTGATCGAGGCCGTGCGAGCGCTTCCGGCGAAGGCCCGGCCTCGAGAGATCTACGGCTGTGAGATCTGGCGCGACCTCGACTGGCTGCCCGCCGAGCGCAAGATTGCGCTCGATGTCAGCGGCTTCGATAACCTGGCCACGGCGCTCACAGGGCTTTACGACACCCAGATCGCCGGGGGCAAGCACTATGATCTGGCCACCCTCGGCCGGCGCAGGGCGCACGCCACCTACCATGAATCCCACGCCACCGACGAGGCGTCGCAACTGATCTTCGCCATCGATCTCGCACCCCTCGTCGACGACGGGGCTCTGGATCCCGCCACCTTTGTCGAGGGAGTGATCGACCGGTTCAGGCAGGAGGTGATCTCCACGATCCGCAACCTCCAGGGCTGACCGGTCGGCCCCGTGCGAGCACCGCTTGATCCCAGAAAGAACCGCGGCTGACGGACGGTGAGAGGATAAATCGGGTTCGGTTCATGACACTCAGTCTCCCGATCGGAGGGATTCGGCGATAAGCTGTTTGAGAAAGGAGCGCTCCTGGGGAGGATTTAACAATGCAAACGGTTGAAAATGTAAAAAAGACTTTTTCAGGTCAAAACCGAATATCCATGCCGGTGAAACACCACGCATCAAAATGACGGTCTTCGGCTAGTTGATGGAACGTCAACTTGATGCAAGTCCAAATAAGAGCCTGAGTCAATGGCTTCGCCTTGGGTGGACCGCGAATGGAAAACTTTCGCGACGCAGCACAAGGATTTTACTTATAGTCGGAAAAGGACTGGATCGTGTCTCAGCAATGGATCAGCTCTATGTCGAGCTTCAGGTCGGCGGTACGGTCAGCACCGCGGCTGATTTTCCGAAGCATCATCATGCGGAAGGACAAGCAGATTTCCTCGATGAATACTTGATAGAAGATCTCATTTCACTCGATCCGGAAAGGTTCCCGTGGGTCACCCGAAGATGGATCATACAGGGAGATCCTGGATCGGGAAAGACTACGCTGCTGAGACACCTCGCTGCTAAGGTAGCCACGGAAGGCGGTCAATCTTGGATCCCGGTCTTTGAGTGGCTGCCACGTCTTCTCGGCAGGAAAGGTGATTTTCTGCGCCAGGCGGAAGAGCGTCTTGGTCGAGCCATTCCGCTTCTGGGGCTGGCAGAGGAACTAGACCGGCAAGGAAGGAGCGGAAGACTCCTTCTGCTCCTCGATGGACTTGATGAAGTTCCGCGCAGTCAGCGAGAAGACGCGAAGTTCTTCCTGAAAGGAGTACATCAGCGCTGGCCCAAAGCCACGATCATCGTGACGAGCCGGCCCATTGGCTACGTTAGTCCTCATCTGAGTTTTCGTGAAGTCCGTGTGCTACCACTCGGTCGACAGCGACTGAAGCAGTTCTTGAAACTCTGGCTGACCATGGATCCCGGAGTTTCGGATCTAGAGGCTGACCAGAATGCGGAGCAGCTCTTGTGTGAGTGGGAGAGTGGAGATGGGCAACTGATGGATCTAGCCCGAATTCCGCTGTACTTGACGTTGATGGCCCTTCTCGTCAATGAAAAAAAATCCCTAGAACACAGCCTCCCACGACTGTATGCCCAAGTGTTCGAGCTATTGTTGGATGGGAGGCACCATCTCGAAATAGGTGAACCGATTCCTCGAAATAGGTGAACCGATTCAGTTTCGAAAGGGTGTGCGGAAATTCTTACAGCTCCTCGCGTACGCGTGGACTTCCGAATCTCGAAAAGCGGAGCCTGAATCTGATATCGAGGCACGGCTCTTGACACCCGAGTTCTCTGATCTTCGGAATAAAATCCGGTGCATCGCACCTTGGGAAGAGAATCTTCGCTATTTCCTCGAAGATATCTCGAACAGGACGGGTATTCTCGGACCCTATGACGGGCCGGAATCCGATTGGAGGTTCTGGCACCGAACGTTTCAGGAGGCGCTCACTGCCGAGCACCTTTTTCAAGAGGTTGATCGCGGGGGTGTTCGAGTTTGTATCGATCACGCGCGCAATGTATCCGGACGGCAGCTAGGGTACTGGGCAGAGCCTTACGCACTCTTGGCGGGATCACTCGACGAGCCCGATGAACTCCTCAAAGCAATCATGAGTGCAAACCCGCCGCTCGGCTTCAGAGCACTTGCCACGGTGCAGCGGGTCAGCGATGTTACTCTATTGGAACTTCTCGGCTTCACTCCCGAGATCGTCCAGCGGAGACAGCTCATCGAGAGCATCCCAAGACTCGTGGACGATCCCGAGCGGGCTCTTTCCCTGCTGCAGCGGATTTTTGACGGTATGTCCGACATCAACGATCTTTTCTTTCTAGACGAAGCATTAGGCCAATGCGAGGTACTCTATCCAGAAAACACAGCCGTTATTCGACAGCTTCGCCATCACTTACTGGACAGCCTCGCAACGCCCCCGGAGGACCTGTTCCGTGAGATCCGCACTCGCAAAGGGGTCGAAAACCTAGAACGATGTTGTACCACTCGGGCGACGACGAAAAAGACCTGGCCCGAGTTGCGTGGTACTGGGACAATTCCGCGTCACATACTCATTCAGTTGGCCGGAAGGACTCCAATGACTTCGGGCTTTACGACATGCACGGGAACGTATGGGAGTGGTGCGCAGATGGACTGCGACGATACGGCCCCCGAGTCATACGCAACCCCGTTGGGCCTGAGGACGAAATCCGTCGTGTTGTACGCGGCGGTTGCTTCGATACCAAAGCTCCCGCTGCACGTTGCGCCTGCCGTGAATCGCGCCCCCTTGATCTTCGATCGAATGATCAAGGATTTCGAATCGTATTCCCACACTCGTCGGGTCAATCGTTTTCAAGGGCTTTAGCGATACGGTGCGTAGCAATCCGTTCAACGGTTCAGATCCCACTCGACTTCCTGGTCCCCTGCGCGTGCGTGATTCGGCCGTGTTGACCCGGCTTCATACGGTGCGGCCAGGCGGATCGGAACCCCGAGGACTTGACGCCAAGGTGGGAGATCGAGTCTGAGAGCGCGGCGAGCGATGCGACTGGCCAGCAAGGTAGCCGGACCCGTTCGCCGCAAGACGACAGTGGCGCTCATTTGAACGCAATGCTACGGCACCATATTCCAGGCGTCCACAGCTCTGCGCTCTTCGCGATCTTGGGGTGAGGTCTTTCTTCGCCTCTCGAGTGCAGCTCGTCAGGTCGAAGGAACGAATCGCCGACTCCGACGCCGGCGGTTACGCGCTCTCATCTTCCGGCGTAGAGCCCTTCTTCGAGTCGAAGGGCAGCGAATGGACCAGGGCATACATGAAGAGCTCCTCGGCGAGATCATACCTTTTTGAGGACGGCTCTTTCGGGGCCGCAGATTCGGTCTCCAGACCGAAAGCGCCTGGATCGATGCGCTCGAGGAAGCCGTAACGCCGAAAGAGGATCTGCTCGGGCTCGGTGAGCAGCCTGAAGGCGGCCGAAATCTTCTGGAATCCCGCCGGATCCCGCTCCGGCGGATGGCGGCGGATGAGGTCGCGGTAGGCCTTCTCCAGCTCAGCGGAAGAGGCGTTCGGCGCAACTCCCAGAATCTCGTAAGGGTCGGCTATCGGCTCACCTTGCCGATTGAACCAGTATCGCTCAGGCTCTCCCATCGATAGATCTCCTCTCGAGGTTCGTGGTGGCGAGAAAAGGAGCCCGACGAGCACGAGCGCTCCTCGACGCCCGGTCCCCGGAGCGACACCCACCGCGCGGCTGCAGGCACGGCGGATCGGATCGGCGTGTTGGTCTACCGATTCTACCGACGGGTTTTCTTCCGGCGTGCACCACCCCTCGGTCGTTTGGCTCTGCGGCTTCCACCACCCCCGGCGTTGTCGAACGTCCGGTCATCGACGTCGTCAAAGCCGTCCATATCATCAAAGTCGTCCTCGTCATCCTCGAACAGATCCTGATCGAGGAACTGCAAGAATGGAGAGGACATCATCCGTTCGGCGGCAAGCAGCTCATCGATCACCTTTCGCATCCGTTCCAGAAATTCACCAAGCCCGTCGATCGGCCGGCGCTCGAACTCCTGGCGACACTGCCGCAGCAGACGTTGGGCCTCGCTGAAGTTGGCGAGAAAGAGCATCTCACGGATCAACAACACGGCGGTCAGTACCGGTTCGTTTGGGAAGAGCAGGACCTGGCGGTTGAGGAACCGGCCCAACTGATCGATGGGGATCTTGCCCTCCATCAAGAGGTACTCCACCACGACACCCCACAGGCTCTCACGTTCCAGATCGGCGATCGACTTGAGAAAGGTATTCTGCCAGTGGGTAATCTCGGAGAGGATCGCAGGGAAGGCCTGCCGGAAAACCTCGAGCTGGGCGATCAGTTGCCAGACCGCATCGATCCGTTCGAGGCTCTGATGACGTCGTCCGATGTAGCGTCGCACCTCGCGCAGGGCGTGCTGTTTGAGATCGTGCCGTTCGGTCACACAAGCCGCCGAAAGCCGCTGAATGAGAAGCATCAAGGGCGGATTCGGCGGCGGGTTCTCGTCGAGTTGAGCGGTGAAGGTCTCGATCAGATCCCGTCGCGTTCTCTGCAGCATCCGATCGAAATCGTGCTGCCGTATCACCGAAAGCAGGCTCACGAGCTCGACCAGGGTGAAGCTCGACGCATCCCTCGTGATCGGTGCGATGATTCTTTTCAGGTCCTTCTCTCGCACTCTCGAAGAGCGAGCTTCCTGGTGATCGGACTCGAAGAAATGGGTCAACAACTGCGTCCGTTGTTCCCCGGCCAAGAGGTTCAGAACATCGATGAAAGCCAGCAGGGCACCTCTCGCTCCCTGACGGTTGTTGAGATCGCGGTGGATCCGTTTCAAAAAGGGCTGCAAACCCTTTGTTTTGAAAAGCCAGACGTTTTCGAGACGTTCCCGGGACGATCCCGTATAGCGGCTGATGAGGATCGAGATTTCGTCCCGGATAAAGCCCGGGTGGCCCTCGGCTTCGAGTTGGAGCAGAAATCCGACCGCCGCGTCTTCAGAGGCCTGTTCGGCGTAACGCATGAGGAAGAGCCGCGCGAGCTCCAGAATGGTCTGCCGGTCGTCGTCACCGCTGAAAGCCCGGAAGCGAAGATCGAACACCGGTTCCCGGCAGATCTCGCGCGCCAGATAGAGACCCTCCGCGCGCCCCCGCGGGTCGGCGGGATCGTCGTTGAGACGCTGCCAGAGATCGATGAGCAGCCGGCCTCGAGCCTGCATCGTCTCGAAGGGTGCACTCTTCAACGACCCCAACCGCATCTTCGTGTCCTCGAGCCGCTGTATCAAGGCACGCCTCGTTTTGGATCGCATCGGCAGATCGGAATGTCTCACGAGCTCGTTCGCGAGGACCTGGTAGACCGAGGCACGTCCCAGATTCCCCGTCTCGATCGCGGAGTTGAACCCCGCGAGGGCCTTACCAAGAAGCCGCTTTGCCTGCTCGCATTCGAGATCATCCACCTCGTCAAAATCGATCCACCTCTGAATCGCCTCCAGATCACCGAGGTCGACGGCATTGTCCAGGCTCGGCTGCATCAGACCGAACGAGTTCCTGGCCCTCCTGAAATCGGCGTAATCCAGGAGGAGCGGCTCGAAACGGAGCGAGAATTCGTCGTCGAGGAGGCGGAACCAGTATCCCGTTCCGAAGAAGTACTGCGCCAGCACGGTGAGGCACTCGCCGCGGGGTGTCGGCATGCGCGCCGAGTCGACATCTCCAAGGAGCCGGACGTTGTTGTTCAGCAGAAACACCGCGGCCGCCACGGCAGGTTTTTGATCGAGCTCACGGCGGAAGGTCGCGGAGATCGGCTTCTTTTCACCTCGGCGCCAGAGAACGTAGAATTTGACCAGATCGGGCACGAAGCGCGCCAGCTCGCGGCTCCCGGCCAGCAAAGCCTTGTGTTTCTTACGCGCCTCGTTGGCATCCAGAGCGGATTCGGGCCGCTCGAAGAGATCGATCGCCGACAGCAGGATCTTTGCGGTAAGCTTCGGAACCTGGTCGAGGCAATGTTCCACAGGCAAGTTGCGCCGCCAGTTCTCGAAAAAAGCGATGGCGCGCTCTCGCTGAGCCGGGAGCGCTCCCGCCCGCCCGGCGAGATCGATCGCCTGCGTCCAGTCCGGAGCCTTGGGATCGCACGTCTCGAGGTGAGCCGCCGCGATCCACTCGGCCAGCTCGAGATCGGCTTCCGGCAGCGGGAGCTCGAGATCGCTGCGGATATCGGCCAGCAACTCGAGGGCCGTGGGGTAATGGGCCAGGTCGGCCTCGTTGCGAGCGCGGTCGAGGAGGCGCTTTAAACGCTTCTTCCGGACGGCCAGGCTCCTCATGGGCAAGCTGCTCGACGGCTTCCCTCGGCCCTCGTTATTTTTCTTGCGAGCTTTTTTTCGTCTCCTGGGAGCGCCTTTCGCCACAGCCGCTTCTCTCCCTCTCGGGGAAGTTTCCCGGTTAGTACAATCTTCAGCCGCGCATCACCCGAAACCGGCGTCGCCACGCACCGCACGCAAAACGTCGTGGCCGCCGGATCAACCAGTGAATCAGAAGAACTCGCCCAAATCAAAGAGAAGATCGGTGAGCTCATCGTAGGCTTCCGTGGCCTCGGCGGGATCGAGGGGACGCCGCTGAAAGGCCGCGCGGGCCCGTTCGATAGCCTCCTGCAGCTCTGCGACCCGCGAGGCATGCCGCTCCCTGAGCTCGGGAAAACGTCCCATGATCCGCTTGAGCGCCACGTAGTCGTCGGTCAACCGAGGAGGCAGCCCCAGATAGCCGGCGGTTTCGGCGAAGTCGGTGATCGTCGAGTCGAGCTCAATACCCTCCCCGTACCCCTCTCCGGAATCACACTCGGAGGTTTCAGTCATCTCCGTTGCGGACCGATTGTGCAGGGGAAGCTGGAGAATCGGCGTTTCGCCCTTTTCCGGCGGGGGCGCCTCCCCGGTGGGATCGATCCGCGGATTGAGCGAGGGAATTCCGATCCTCGAGCCAGGTCCCGGAGCGATCCCCGTTGACCGCACCGATTCGACAAACTCGTCCATCAGATCGCAGGTGCCCAGGCCATCGACCTTGATGCGAGCGCTCGCTGTGCGCCCGCTGCCGCGGTTCGCCAAGATGACCTCCACGATCCCGTCGAGGTTGTAACGGAAATCCACGGTGATCGACGGAGTCTCCTCGCCAGGAGTCCTCGCGAGCCCGGAGAGAAAGAGCCGGCCGATGCAGCGGTTCTTCTGCGGATCCACGTCACCCCCCTGAAAGACGAAGATTTCGACAGCTTCCTGATCCTCGAGGAGCGCATGAAACCGCTCGGAGTAGGACGATGGAATCGGCGTGTTGCGCGGCGTGATGACCTTGCACTCCATGTGGCGGTGGAAGGGATCGGGCACGAAGTGGGACACGCTGAGTGAATAGGGCGACACGTCGACCAGGATCCGGTTGACTTCGAGCCCCTCGATGAGCCCGGCCTGGATGCAGGCGCCGAGGGCGACGCACTCTTCGGGATTCAGGGAGCGGTCGGGTTCCAGACCGAACTGCGTTTGCAGCACCTCCCAGACCGCAGGGATGCGCGTGGAGCCCCCGACCAGCAGGATGCGGTCGAGATCGCCGGCATCCAGACGGGCATCGTCCAGGGCCTGTTGCGCAGAACTCAGGGTTTTCTGCAAAAACGGCCGTATGAGCTCTTCCAGCTCGGACCGTGTCAGCGGCATCTCGAAGTGCTGAGCAGTGCCCTGGTGATCAACGAGATACTCCAGACGGATCACCGTCTCGACGCACGACGAGAGCTCCCTCTTGGCCTTCTCCACGGCCAGGTCTAGACGGGTCGAGGCCTCCACGCTCTGGAGAACCAGCCGGCGCAGCTCGAGACCGTCGGCGCCTCTCGTCCCGACCCAGCACTTGAGCAGATGATCGGCGAGGGCTCGGTCGATATCGTCCCCTCCCAGCTCGGTGTCACCGTGGGATGCGAGGACTTCCACCAGATCATGATCCTGACGGACAACGCTGGCATCAAAGGTTCCACCACCGAAGTCATAGACCAGGATCTGCCGGGCGCCGCCGTCGGGGTGATAGGCGAGAGAGGCGGCGGTCGGTTCGTTCAGCAGCCGCTCCACCACGAGACCGGCAAGCTCACCGGCGCGGCGGGTGGCTTGACGCTGAACCTGATCGAAATAGGCGGGCACGGTAATGACCGCTCGCCGCGGGTTGACACCGAGCCGTGAGGTGGCCTCACGGACGAGATAACGCAGAATCAGAGCCTGGATCTCCTCGGGACGATACTCCGTGCCGCCGATCGAGTAGGGCCGTCCGCGCCCCATGCGCCGCTTGGCCGACCGTACGGCACGTCGCGGCGCGAAGGCCAGGCGATTGAGCGCCTCCTGGCCGACAAGCGGCGGCCCGTCCTCGGGAAACGACACCAGCGAGGGGCAGACATTGTGACCGTTGATCGAGAACAGCTCAGGACGACCTCGAGGCCCGAGACGGCCGATCGCGGAGTAGGTCGTTCCCAGATCAATCCCGACAATCTCGCTTTGGTGCATGATAATCAACCTCTGTCAAGGGGATCGGAGCTCCCCGCCGGTATTCATCACGATCGATCGTACGAGCCGTTCGAGGTATCGCAGGTCTGTCGGTCGGCGCCGACCACCACGAGAGCCGGCCGGATGACGCGATCCGCGACACCCTGCCCGCTGCGGTAACCTCTGCTGACGACGCGGGCAATGACACCCGCGCCAAGCCCGTTCACGGTGCTCACCACACGATGGTGCTTGGGATCGAAAACACCCTCGGTCTCGAGCGGAAAGACGCCTTCCCGCGCGAGGGCATCAAGGGCTTTGCGCCGCAGGACGATCAGACCGTCGAGGGTATCCTGAAGGCTTCGCATCCATTCTCGAGCGGCCGACTGTCCGGCGTCATCCGCTCGTGGCTCTCGCTTTCGTAGCCTCCTCCAGAGCCGGGCGAACGGGAACAACGGTGGATCGACGCCGGCTGGGGAACGTGGTGCGCCGAAGGGTAAAGATCCCTCGGCGATCCGTTCGAGCCTTTCGATCACCCGATCGAGTCCATCGATCTGTTCCGTCAAGTGAACGAAGAGGGGATCGGGGATCGACCGACACGAGGACTCTCGGTCCCTGCCTGCAGGCGCCAGGATGTGCTCCAGTCGATCGCCGAGATCATCGAGCTTGAGGTTGAGCCCGACAACGCCCTTGCCGAGGTGACGGATGAGACGCTGGAGGTCTTGTTCCTTCTGCGGGTTGTCGCCCATGAGCAAATTCTTGTTTGGATTAAGGACTCACGTCAAAATAACTTATTGTGACGCAATCCCAAAGGACCAGAACACGACGGATCGGAAACGTCCGGCGGTTTCGATTGTTTCCGGTCAAAGGTGCATCTTAACGGCCCGGGACACCGCTTTTCAAGCCACGTTTCCGAGGTGAATGAGGGGGGACACAACAGATCGATCGCCTGTGCAGGCTCCGTGGCGGTGAAAAAAAAAGAGGAGACGGAACGGATCCGTCTCCTCTTCTATCAACGCTCCAAGCCGCTCGCCGGATTGATCCGAAACAATTTCCCACCGATTCTCGACAACGCCACAGCCTCGATATGGCTTCTCGGGGGCGGACGCTTCCTTCACGACCGCCTTGCCACTCGCCAGCAGGTCCGGAAAGCCTGTTCTGCATCCAGAGCAGCCATGGTAGAAATACGCGTCCTCTACGGACGAGCTCGATCTGTCACTCATGACGGTTCCTCCGGCTGCAGAAAAACCGGCCGGATCAGGAACAACACTCGAGAATCGTACCGCAGAACCCGCCCTTTACCAGGGTGCTCGGGGCAAGCGAGGTGCTGCATGTCGGTGTCGCCAGCCTTCGTCGCGCTAATCGTCGTCATTCTTGCGGCGAATTCGGCGACCTACGGTTGGGGCAGCCAGTCCATGTCCTTCGACCGAGTCCACGTCCTGTCTGCAGAAAGACGGTTGGACTCCTTTCGAAAATCCAGTTCCGACGGAGGCCTGGAGTGACCTCGCGAAAAAAACGATTCTGATCAACAGCTCGAATACTGTTGAGAGCAATATTAATTCGTTGAGTTCGAAAGCCAACAGGAGGGATTGTTCCGGTGCTCGCTCGGGGGTGGGGCGTCAGCTCTCGTTGGCTACACTGAGTCGTACCAACATCAATGTACATGATAAACGCAAGATCGACATTTTCAAGAGAGTAAATCTATTTTTTGTAGAATCGCTGTTCGGGCCCGGCTCCGCTGCCCACGGCCCACAGCGCCTGGCCACAATCGCCACTTGAAAGCCCCGTCCCGCTGTAGTCATATAGGATCATGAAAATGACCCAGCTCAAGACCCCTGCGTTTGTGATCGACATTCAACGGCTCCGCCGGAATATCGCGTCCATGTCCAGGCGAGCGGCGGAGCTCGGGATCGCGCTCCGTCCCCACGTCAAAACTCACAAGACCTTGGAGATCGCCGAGTTGCAGAACGGTGACAGGCGTGGAGGCATCACCGTCTCCACCCTGGCGGAGGCCTGGTTCTATCAACGCGCCGGCTTTCGCGATATCACCTATGCCTTCCCGATCACAGCGGACAAGCTCACCGAATCGGTAGAGCTCACCTGCAGCCTCGATCGGTTTTATTTGATCGTCGATCAGGAGGCCGCAATCGCCGCGCTGGAGGAGCGTGGAGGCACCGCTGGATTACGCTTCCAGGTGCTCATCGAGGTCGATGTCGGACACCACCGCTCCGGCGTCGATCCCCGCGCTGACGCGAGCCTGGAGTTTGCCGGCAGGATCCAGGACGCTGCACACATCGAGCTCGGCGGTGTTCTCACCCACGGTGGCCAGGCCTATCACTGCTCGAACGCCGTGGAGATCGCCGAGGCCGCGGCCACGGAACGCGAGGTGCTCGTCCGGTTCGCCGCAAAGCTGCGCGACCGGGGAATCCCCTGCCCCGTTGTCAGCGCCGGGTCGACCCCCACGGCGGTTCACGGCCGGAGCGGCGAGGGCCTCACCGAGATCCGTCCCGGCAACTACGTCTTCTATGACAAATTCCAGGCCGATATCGGCACCTGCCGGCTCGATGACTGCGCCGCCACGATCCTGACCACCGTGGTCGGTCATTACCGGGATCACAACCAGATCCTCGTCGACGCCGGAGCGCTGGCGCTCTCCAAGGACCGCGGCGCCGAACATGTGGTCCCCGAGCTCACATTCGGCAGCGTGATCGGTTGTCCCCACATCCGCGTCGCCAGCCTCTCTCAGGAGCACGGCCTCCTGACGAGCTCTATGAAACTACCCTTCGAACGCCTTCCCGTGGGCAGCCGGATTCGGATCGTACCCAATCATTCCTGTCTGGCAGCGGCGCTCTTCCCCAGGTACCATGTCATCAATCGTGACGAGGTAGTTGACGAGTGGCGGCCGGTGAGGGGTTGGTGACCGTCAGCGGGTATTGCGACCGTCACCTGCTCCAGGAACCGATCCGTCATCCCGTCGTCACCGGTCACGCAGTCGTTTCCGACAACCGTATCGTCCCCTCGCCGGAGGACGGCGCACTCGGCGCCGCCCGGGCCGGTGGGACGGAACATCAATATCACGAGACACCCGAGGAGCTCCTGACCATGTGGAGATATCACCTTGCGTTCCTGGTCCTCATCCTTCTGGCAAGCCTCGAGGGGACCGCCCGCTCCGACGGCGATGAGATCCTTTTCACCGAAGGACTGGCCGCCGGCCCCATAGGACGCTACAGCCGGTCCGCCGTCTGTTCCGACCCCATCTTCCACCAGGTCCTCGAAGGCACGTTGGCGGCTCCGCTGGAGAACGCCCTGGCGGCACACGATCACCGCAAGCGGGAGCGCCGCTGGACGCGGATCGAGGCCGATGCCCAGGGGTGGCTGCAGCATGCTGCGCTGCGCGGCGGATATCTGGCGGTCACAATCCCTTCCGAGCGGGAGCGGATCGCGATCCTCGAGGCCTCCGGCCACAGCCTGGTCTTCGTCAATGGGATGCCCCGCGGTGGTGATGTCTACAGCACCGGCTGGATGCAGCTCCCCGTGCGCCTGGAAAAAGGCGACAATCTGTTCCTCTTCCGTGTTTCCAGAGGACGATTGAAGGCCAGGCTGATCGATCCGCCATCGCCTGTCGGCCTTTCCGAGAAGGACCGAACCCTGCCCGACGTGGTGATCGGTGACGAGGGCCCCCTGTGGGGAGCCGTGGTTGTGGTCAACGCCACGCAGGCTCCCCTGCGCAACGTGATGGTCCGCAGCAGGTTCGGCGACGAGGAACCGCTCACCACCGCCCTGCCACCTGTGGGTCCGCTCACGACCCGCAAGATCGCCATCCCGCTGCGCCCCGCGCCCGTGGACGCCGAGGGCACGATCGAGGGGCAGATCGCGCTGCTCGACGTTGCACACGAACCGTGGCGCACGCTCGCCACGCAGGAGCTGAAGCTGAAAGTCTGTTCCCCGTCGAGCTGCCACCGCAAAACCTTTCTGAGCGCCATCGACGGCAGTGTTCAGTACTACGGATTCACACCCGGCACCCTGTCCGAAGACACGCGGCCGGCTCTCTTCCTGAGCCTGCACGGCGCCGGGGTGGAGGCCATCGGCCAGGCCCGCTGTTATGCGGCCAAGGACTGGGGCCACGTGGTGGCCCCCACCAACCGGCGGCCTTACGGCTTCGATTGGGAAGACTGGGGCCGGCTCGACGCCCTGGAGGTTCTCGAGCTGGCTCTGCGCGCCTGTGACGTCGATCCGGGCCGTGTCTATCTCACAGGGCACTCCATGGGCGGCCACGGGACCTGGCAGATCGGGGTCACCTACCCCGACCGGTTCGCAGCCATCGGTCCCAGTGCCGGCTGGATCAGCTTCTGGTCCTATGCCGGATCAAAGCAGCGCCTCGAGAACAAAACCCCGGTGGAAGAGCTCCTGACGCGCGCATCGAGCCCCAGCGATACACTGGCCCTCTCGCGCAATTTTCTGCACCACGGTATCTACGTGCTCCACGGGGACAAAGACGACAATGTCCCCGTCGAACAGGCGCGCACCATGCGCAAGCACCTGAGCGGCTTTCACGCCGACTTCGCCTACTATGAGCGACCGGGCGCGGGACACTGGTGGGGCAACCGCTGCTGCGACTGGCCGCCCCTTTTCGGTTTCTTCGAGCACCACAGGGCGCCGGACATTGCTGCCGTGAATCACGTTGAGTTCTACACCGCCAATCCCGGCATCTCCTCGCGCTCCCGCTGGGCCAGCATCGAAGCCCAGGAGAAGCACCTGGCGCTCAGCTCGATCGATATCAACTGGGACGGCAAGAAAAGGACCTTCAGCGGTACAACGAGCAACGTCGCGCGGCTGCTCCTCGACGTGGAACCTTTCGAGGCCGGGGAGAACGTCACCATCACCCTCGATGGGCAGGAGCTCGGCGTTGTCCCGACACCCGCCGGCGTGCGTCAGATACGCCTCGAGCGCCGCAAGGGCGCTTGGCGGCTCGGGCCGGCGGCAAGCGATGCGAACCTCAAGGGCCCCCACCGCTACGGAACCTTCAAGGACGCCTTCCGCCACCGCGTCATGTTCGTGTACGGCACCCGGGGCACGGCCGAGGAGAACGCCTGGGCCTACGCCAAGGCGCGCTTCGACGGCGAGACCTTCCGGTACCGCGCCAACGGCTCCATCGATCTGATCGCCGATCGCGACCTCGAAGCCCACGCCGAGCCGGACCGTGGAGTGATCCTCTACGGCCACGCGGAGATGAACAGCGCCTGGTCCGCCCTGCTGGAAGACTGCCCCGTGCAGGTGACGCGGGGACGCATCACAGTCGGCTCGAAATCGCTGGCCGGAGACGATCTGGGCTGTTATTTCATCTATCCCCGACCGGGAAGCGATCGGGCATCGGTCGGCGTCGTGGCCGGAAGCGGCCCCAAAGGCATGCGTGCCTGCTTCCCGAACATGTATTTCATCTCCGGGGCGGCGTTTCCCGATCTTTTCCTCTTCGGCAGCGACATGTTCGACAGTTACATGGAGGGCGTGCGCTGCGTGGGCTTCTTCGGAGGGGACTGGAGCGTCGAGGCGGGAGAGTTCGCCTGGAGATAGAGGATCTGCTCGGCGATTTCGGAATTTGTGGAAAACTCCTGGAGAAACCGAAACGATCCTTTAGTCCCAGATCGGCATCTTTATAATCGTCCCTTTACCGGCTCGCCCCTACCGGTCGTATCATCGACGGTCAGCGTGAGGGGAGACCGGTGTGGCGGGACTTTGTCCGAGCGGGATACGTCCTCCCTGCGACAGCGTGCTTCGATCTTCGCGGTGGTGACGGGCTCGGGAACATCAATAGGAGTGGGATAGATTCAATGCGCTTGGCGATCTGCATATTGCTGACCATCATTCTCTTCGTGGTTTCACGCTATTTCGGGCCCAATCGTGAATTCACGGTATCGGCCCGGCTCGGAGAGATCTCCCTGGAGCACGAGGCGCCACGCAGCGTTGAATACGCCGTTCCTGGAGGCGAAGCGCGGGCCTCGGCCGATATCCGCGTGTTGGGGCGCGTCGTGATCGAGGCGACCGCCCGGCCCGCTCCGGCAACCACCGAGGAGGTACCGTTGCTGCTACGGGCCAGGCTCAAAGGCACGAAGGGGTGGGAAATCTACCCGCTCGACGAGATCGTGGCCGGCGACAACGGCGCCGCCCACCTGCGATTCGTGCTGCCCGGTTTTCCATGGACCTCGAGGGTCTACTACCAGTTCGTGACCCCCGAGAGTAACGGCTCACACCGGGTCGTTCTCACCTGCGATGATGGCGAGCCGATGATGATCAAATTCAAGGGACCGGTGCCCGCCGTGGTGTTGATTCCCCACATCCTGCTGATGTTCGCAGGCATCTGCCTGCTCATGCGCTGCATGTGGGGAGCGGTAGACTTGATCCGTGACAGCGCACGGGCGCACACGACCGCGCGCTTTGCCTGGTGGGCCTTTGCCGCCATGTTCATCGGTGGCGTTCCGATCGGCTTCATGATGAACTACTACGCCTTTGACGTGATCTGGGAGGCCGTGCCCTTCGGATCCGATATCACCGACAACAAAACACAGGTGGCGCTGATCTTCTGGGGATTGGCAGCCATCTTCCTGACCCGCCGGCCGGGACGACATGCCGGCATCTTCGCCGTGGGCGCGGGCGCGTTGAGCCTCGGGATGTACCTCATCCCGCACAGCCTTTGATCGCTATCGCGAAACCCCTGGTCGGCGTGGCGCGCGGGGTTTGCGATCCTGGCGCTGCGGCGCAGTGAATGCTCCAGCGTTATGAATGACTCGTTGAGGAGAAAAGATTAGTGGAACAGTCAGAACAGACGGCACAGCCGGAACAAAAGACCAAAAAGAGTGATTTCAAGTGGTTCGTCATCGTCGTCGTGGTCATCGCCATCGCGGCGGGGTGGCTCCTCTTCAAAGAGGGACTGATTCCCGGGATGGGCGGCGAGAAGGACGACCGCACCTCGGTGCTGTTGATCTGCTGCGACGGCCTCAGGCTGGAGCGGCTGGGGTGCAACGGCTTCACTCCCGACGTGACCCCCAATCTCAACAAGCTCATTCAAGGCGGGACCCTGTTCACCCAGTGCATCACCGCGGTCCCGCTCTCTATCCCGGCTTGGGCCACGCTGATGACTGCCACCGATCCCTACGTGCACAGCGTCCGGCTGAACAGCCCGGAAGCTCTCGGACAGGGGCACAACACCCTGGCCGAGATCCTCAGCGACCGCGGCTATCCCACCGCGGCACGCGTGTCCACCCCGCAACTGTTCAAGAACATGGGTCTCGATCAAGGGATCTGGCCCAACGACTTCTTCGATCCCGAGTTTCAGAAATCCGGGCCTCAAGGCCGCAATCCCCGGGGAGGACCGGTCCCGGTGGCGGCCAAGAGCTATTTCGATCCCAAGGAGGTCGCCAACAGCACGATCACCTGGCTGCGCAACCACGGCGACAAAGCCTTTTTCTTCTGGGCGCAATTCGCTGATCCCACCCTGCCGCTCAACGCTCCGGATCCTTTCATGAGCCGTTTCGCCGCCACCGATCCCTACATGGCCGAGCTGGCCTATTTCGACGAGCAATTGGGCCGCATCCTCGACGAGATCGCCCATCAAGGGCTTCAGGAGCGCACCCTCGTGGTGCTGGCCGCCAGCTACGGCGAGGGGCTCGGCAGCCATGCCGAGGCGATGCACGGCTGGTTTCTGTACGATTCCACCACCCGCGTACCCCTTCTCTTCTCGCAGCCGGGACGGATCCCGAAGGACCGACGCGTGGCGGCCCAGGCGCGGTTGATCGACGTGGTTCCCACCATACTGGAGCTGGTCGGCATGGAGGGCAAGCCCGACGCGCAGGGTACCAGCCTGGTGCCTCTGATCGACGGCAGCGCCGATGACCTCGGTCTGGCCGCCTACAGTGAGACCTTCATCCCTTATCAACGCCTCCAGTACTTCCCCCCCCGGTCCCTCAGAAAAGCGGGTTGGAAGCTGATCCATGCCCCGGAACCGGAGCTCTACGATCTGACGGCCGATCCCAACGAGGAAAAAAACCTGGCCTCCGAGAACCCGGAAAAGCTCGCGGCGATGCAGGGCGAACTCTTCAAACTGATCACCGGCAGCGCCAGCCTGCCCGAGCTCGACGTGGCCCAAGACGGGGTTTACGCCGGTCCCGACGGCGGGTACAACGAGGCCGCCTTCCTGCAGTGTGACGGTAAAAACCCCATGGGCCATCGCGACGAGATCAACCTCTTCGCCTTCGGCCAGCTCAATATGACCATGCAACAGCCCGATGTGGCCATTGAGAACTTCAAGAAGCTGCTCGAGCTCGATCCCGATCTGTTTCATCCGATGCAACTCATCGCCACTCTTTTGCTGCAGCAGAACAGGGTGGACGAGCTGATCGCCTATCTGAAGGAATTCCTCGACAAGAAACCCGACAATCTGGACGTGCGCTTCGCCTACGCCGAACTCCTCGAGAAGCAGGGCCAGCGCGCGCTGGCGATCGAGGAGATGGAATGGATCGAAAAGAACACACCGGCTGACAGCCAGCACGTGTTCGATGTGCATGCAAAACTCGGTGACATGTACTATGCCGATGGCCGGCTCGAGGATGCCGAGGTGTGCTTCCGCAAGCTGCTCGATAATAAGCCCGCCACCAAACAATATCGCTTGAAGCTCATCGCTTTGCTCACCGACGCAGACCGGCTCGACGACGCGGTCGAGGAGTTCCGCCAGATGAATGCGCCTCAGCCGGGCGGGCAGCCGGGCGAAAAACCGGGCGCCACGCCAGGAGATCAGCCCGCTCATCTTCTACACTATATGCTGGGTAAGATGCTGGCCGCCCAACGACTCGTCGATCAGGGCGTGCAGCACCTGAAAAAGGCCGTCGAGCTCAAACCGGATGCCGCGAGCTACCACAACGCCTTGGGCAGCATGCTGGGTATCCAAGGCGACCTGAAAGGCTCGCTGGAGGCTCTGCAGGCGGCGGAGAAGCTCTGGCCCAAGGACAAGGATGTGGCGAACAACCTGGCCAACGCCCACCGCAAGCTGGGCGACTACGCCGCGGCAGTCGTCGTGCTCCAGCGCAACTGCGACCAACATCCGGAAGCCAATCCGGGTAATCTCTCCCTGCTCGCCTGGATCCTGGCCACCTGCCCCGACGGGAACGTACGTTCCGGTGACAAGGCCCTGGAGTCTGCGCGCAAGGCCTGCGCGCAGACCCAGAACCAGGATCCCATGGCCCTCAGATCGCTGACCGTGGCACTGGCGGAGAAGGGACTCTTCGCGGAAGCCCAGGAGGCGGCGATCCAGGCGGCCCAGCAGTTCGTGGCGAAGCGGCAGAACATCATGGCTCAGAACATGCAGGTTCTGACCATGAAGTTCCTCAAAAACAATCAGCCCTACCACGAAAAGCCGCCGGCTGACGAGGCCGCACCCGCCGGGGATGCCGGCGATAAACCTACCGAAGGCGCACCGATGGGCGGCGAGTCGCAAGAGAAAAGCGGATCGTGAATCGTTGCCTGAACAGACGTACACGTTTACAGCAAAGCGCTGTACGTGTACGTCTACGGAGACAACCACTTACGACGATTTTTAGGAAAAAAGGACATGCTCAAACAGCCCATGACTTAGCGTGGGACGCTGCATTGCCGCACCTGGTAGCAACAACAGCGCCCTTCGCGGCTGTTGCGGTTGCAGTGTCCCGTTTCGTGTTAGCAGCGGCAGCGTGGTGAGCAGCCCGCAGCACCGGCGTGGCCGCGATGCGGAACCGATCGTTTGTGACTCTTGCCGCACCTGGTAGCAACAACAGCGCCCTTCGCGGCTGTTGCGGCTGCAGTGTTCCGTTTCGTGTGAGCAGCGGCAGCGTGGTGAGCAGCCCGCAGCACCGGCGTGGCCGTGACGCGGAACCGATCGTTCGTGGCTCTTGCCGCACCTGGTAGCAACAGCAGTGTCTTTCGTGGCTGTGCGGCGGCAGTGTCCTTATCGCGTGTAAGCAGCCGCAGGCTGGTGAGCAGCAGACTCAGGCCGTGATCGTAGCAGGGAGGGATTTGGGAAAAAGGTCTTTAGGTAGAAGCCACCTTCCTGATGCGTACGCCAGATTCCCCGGGAACGAGCAGGCTCGCGTGAGATCTGCTGCGAAGCTTGTCATAGTGAAAGCACGGATATTCCACTTTTCTTCAATCTGCGTGTTCCTTCGTGGTCTTCGTGGTGCAATCCGAATTCGGATCAACCACGAAGTGCACGAAGAGTACGAAGTGAGAAAATGCCGAGTGAGTTAGGTAGAAGGTCGATTACGATGAGTCGCAGCGTGCAGGTACAGAAGAAGCTTTGGATTGGAGCGGCCGTTGCCGGGCTGGTGGCTGCCGGGCTTTTATGGCTCGCCTGGCCCAAACTACCCTGGGCTTCACCGTCGTCGCAGAGCCTCAACGTGCTGCTCATCACCCTCGACACGACGCGCGCCGACTCCCTCGAGTGCTACGGTCACCCGACGGTCAAAACACCTCACATCAACGCGCTGGCGCGCGATGGTGTGCTCTTCGAACAGTGCACGACCAGCGCCCCGGTGACCCTGCCGGCCCACGCCAGCTTGATGACCGCCACGGAGCCCTTCGTCCATGGATCCCGCAACAACGGCATGGTTCTGATCGATGAGGGCAACGTCACCCTGGCCGAACGTCTCGGTGAGGCTGGCTACACCACCGCCGCACGTATCGCGGCCTATGTCCTGCACTCCGACTTCGGAATTGGGCAGGGTTTCGACGACTACGAAGGGGTCGGCCAAAACTCCGAGCCGGCTGGGGCTCCCACGGCTCCAGGAAGGCAGCCGCGGGAGCGGCCAGAGGCCGCCGGCGCCGCCTTCGCCGACGGTTGGGCGGCGATGTGCCGCTATACCGAACGAAGCGCCGATGCCGTGGCCGACAGCAGCATCAACTGGCTGCGTGAGAGAGGGAGCTCGCAGGGAAGCCGCTCGCAGGACGGTGCCGGCTTCTTCCTCTGGATCCATTTCTACGACCCTCACGACCCGATGACTCCTCCGCCGCGCTTCCTGCAGCGCTATACCGATCCGTACCTCGGTGAGATCGCTTTTGTCGACGAACAGATCGGCCGCGTCATGGCCGAGCTGGAGCGGCTCGATCTCGACGACGAGACCCTGGTGGTACTCGTAGGCGACCATGGCGAGGGCCTTGGACAGCACGAAGAACCCTCCCACGCCTACTTTCTCTACGACAGTACCCTGAGTGTGCCCCTCATCATGCGCGTCCCCACCCTGCTCTCCCGGGGACAACGGATTGCGAACCAGGTGCGTCTCGTCGACGTGGCGCCGACGATCCTCGATCTGGTGGATCTGCCCGTGCTGAAGCGCGGCCAGGGTACGAGTCTGGTGCCCTTGATGCGCGACGGTGCCGATCTGAACCTCGTGGCTTACAGCGAGACTATGCTGCCGCTCTACGACTTCAGGTTCTCCCACCTACGCTCGCTGCGGCGGGGAGACTGGAAGTACATCCACGCCCCTCGTCCCGAGCTCTATCGGGTGACGGAGGATTCTGGAGAGATCAACAACATGGCGCCGGAGCGGCCCGAGATCGTGTCCAAGATGCAGTCGCTGCTGGCATCGATCGTGGAGAACGCCCCGCCACCAGCGGTGATCGGACCGGGCGCCGCGGCGCAGAATCTGGATCGCGATAAGCTGATGGCATTGGGCTATATGGGGGGTACCGGCGCGACGCGGGGAACTGTTGACGAACGCGAGTTGCTCCCGCCGTCAGGCGACGATCCCAAGGAGCATACCCAGGAGATCTGGTTTGTAACGCACGGCATGGCCGCGATGCGCGACGGCAAACTGGCCCTGGCCTTGAACTTCTACCGTCAGGCTCTCGAGCTCCTGCCCACCTGGACGGTCCCCAAGGAGCTGAGCGCCCTCTGTCTCTCGCAGATGGGTCGTAGCGCCGAGGCGATCGAGCTGCTCCTCGAGGTGATCGCGGCATTTCCCGACAGCAGCGGCACCCACACACGTCTCGCCGTGCTCTACGCCGAGAGGCGGGAGCGCGACAAGGCACGCCATCACTACGAGCAGAGCTTGCGCCTCGATCCCACCCAGCTCGAGGCGTACAAATGGCTCGCCCAGGATTCCCTCGCCCGGGGACGCTTTGCCGAGGCCCTGGAGCGCATGCGCCAGGTGCTGGGGATCGACCCGGGAAACGTGCCCTTTCTGGCTCTTCGGGCCTGGGTTCTGTCCACCTGCCCCGACGATCAGATCAGGTCGGTCGCCGAAGCTCTGGAACTGGCGCGCACCGCCTGCCGGCTCAGCGACGAGCAGAATCCTCTGGCGCTGCACTCCCTGGCGGCGGCGCACGCCGCGGCGGGACGCTTCGACAAAGCCGTCGAGTGGGCCGAATCGGCCGCCGAACAGGCCACCCGCCAGGGCAGGGCAGGGCTTGCGCGCCAGATCCGCTCGATCACAGAGTCGCACTACCGGCAGGGCCGCCCCTATGTGGATGTTCGGCGTTGATCGGCTGTTGTTAGGCGAACGCTGGGGTCACCGGCAGCTCTATTCCACGTGCAGAGGCGGTTTGACGAAGAGGGTTTCGAAGATCAGCCGCCGTCCTGGCGCGGATGCCAGATTTTCCAGGCGACTCAAAACACAATCACCCTGCTCCTGTGATAGTACCCTCCGTAGCCCGACCGGTTTAGGGAGGGCGGGGATACCGAACAAATAAAATCGCCTGTGGATTGCTCCACCCAACCTTGGAGCCAGGCAGGGAGAGCAATCGGCAGGCGGATCGACGTCTGATCGCGCCTCGTCGCCCTCCCTGACGGTCGGGCTACTGCTGGCCATGGCGAATGAGAGAGGGGTGTGGGGAGCGGACGGTGTGTCAAAAAACTGGCGCCAGGAGACGGATGCCGGCCTCTTTACATCGAAATCGATTCGAACAGTCACCAACGATCGGTTCCGCGTCACGGCCGAGTCGGCGCTGCGGCTGCTCACAACGCTGCCGCTGCCAACACGAGATAAGGACACTGCCGCCGCACCGCCGCGAAGGGAGCTGCTGCTGCCAATAGGCGCGGCAGCGTGGAGAGCAGCTCTTGTGTTGATCTCAGCGGATGCGGATGTGGATCCCGTCGAAAGGCAGTGAGCGGCCGATGGCGCGCGCCCGGGTATCGCCGCCGTCATGGAGCCTTGAGAGGGTTTCGTCGGTTTTTTCAGGAGCCACCGTAAAGAGCAGACCTCCCGACGTTTGGGCGTCGAAGAGGACCTTCAGCATGAGATCGTCGACCTGACCTGCAACTTCGAAATGATCTTCCACGTAGGTACGATTCTTGGCCGAACCTCCCGGGAAGAACCCTTGGGCCGCGAAGTGGCGCGCCTCTTCGAGGTAGGGCACCGCCGCGGCATCCACCTCGAAGGTGACCGAAGAGCCCGAGGCGACCTCGTAGAGATGTCCCATGAGTCCAAAACCGGTAACATCGGTGCCGGCGCCGGCCTCCATGGCCACCATCGTCTCCGAGGCCTTGTCGTTGAGGCGGCACATGACCTGCACCAGCCTCTCGAGCAGCTCCGATCCCAGCGCCTTGCCCTTGGCAGCCGTGGTGAGGATGCCTGAACCGAGGGGCTTCGTGAGCACCAGCACCTCTCCCGGCCGAGCCGTGTTGTTGCGCACGATCCTGGCGGGATCGAGCAATCCGGTCACCGAGAGGCCGAAGAGCACCTGAGAGTTGTCCATGGTGTGACCGCCGAGCAGGATCGCACCGGCCTCGGTGACCTTCTCGCCCGAGCCCTTGAGGACAGCGGCTAATATGTCCATGCCGAGCATCTTCCCGGGCCAACCAACGACATTCATCACCGCGAGCGGCTTGGCTCCCATGGCATAGACGTCGCTCAACGAATTGGCGGCCACAATGCGGCCGTAGTCGGCGGGATCGTCGACGACCGGTGGAAAGAAGTCCACGGTCTGGATCATGGCGACACCGTCCCCGATGAGAACCGCGCCGGCGTCGTCAGCCGTCTCGGGTCCCACGACCAGCCGTGGATCCTTGATCGATTGTCCGAGCTGTCCCAGCAGCTCTTCTACCGCCTCGGGCGGCAGCTTGGCCGCTCACCCCGCGCAGGCGGCATAGTCGGTGAGGTGCGGCTTGTCCTCGAGGGTCAAAACCCTTCCCGCTTCGGGGGAAGGAGCCTGATCGCCTTTGAGCTTCGCCATGCAGGCGACGAGGGACCCCACCTTGCGGTGGAAGGAGATACACGCCTCGCAGTCACCGATGCGCGGACAGTCGTAGGTGCAGGGACAGTGCTCTTTCGATACCATTCTTTGCAAACCGTTTGTGACTCAGCAATCGAAAGCAACGATTTTACCACATCTCTCTGTTAGCACCGAATGGAACCGGGAAGAATGTAATCTACCTGGCTGTCCCCGAAAGAAAAAAAACAATGAAGAACCCAATGTGGAATTCAGGGGCGGCTATGACCCATCCCTGAACGCGAGCGCGTTTATTTCCGGCGCAGAACGCGCCGCAAGACGACGAGCAGCAGAAACAGGGCGGCCGCCGCCACGATCGGGAATGCGACCGTTTCCCGCTCGGTGGCAGGCTCGGGCGGACCGGTCTCGCCGCCGGCCGCGAGGGCCTGATCTCCGCCTGCCGCTTCCCCCTCTTCCGAGGCTGCCGCCACCACCTTCGGATCGTCGTCGCTCGACGGTGCCTGCGCGTCTTGGACCTCGCTGGCCGAGAGCAGCTCGTAGGCCTGGAGCCAGTCGTTCGGATTGAGGCGGCGGTAGACCTGGGCCTCGCGCTCGAAGGATCCACCATCCTCCACCCGGCCGGTGGCGAGATAGTTGACCGCCTGCAGATGAACCACGAGGTAATGGCCGCGCGAGTACTCGATCAGCCCCTCCAGGACCCGGACCGACTCCTCGAAACGCTTGGCCGTTTGATGGACTCTGGCCATGACGATCAGGTCCTCGAAATCGAAGAAGTCTTCCCCGGCGAGCTGTGCGTTGGCCAGCTCGAAGGCGCGCGTCTCTTCCGCCGCGGCCTGCTCCGGACGGTCCAGATGCTCGGCGAGGACGAGGGCGCCGAACATGTGCGGCAACGCCATGTCCGGTTCTTCCCGGCTCCAGTTCTGAAAAACCTCGAGCGCCTTTTCGGGCAGGTCGATGAGAAGGTAACAGTTGGCCAGCCCCACGCAGAAGCGCTCAAAGACGTTGTTCCACTCGACGACATCCTCATAGAGCTCGAGAGCTTCCTCGATCCGACCCAGGGGGATGAGCAGATCGGCCTTGTCGCATTTGAAGGCCAGCTTTCCCGCCAGGTATTTTTCGAGGGCCAGGCACTGATCCATCGCCGCGTCGAACTCCCCTGCCTCGCGATAGATCGTCATCAACGTGGCCCGCAGCTCGCGCTCGACAGGACCGTGCCGTTCGAGCTCCCAGGTGCCCTCCTCGATCACGGTCAAGAGCAATTGCTCCGATCTGAGCAGGGTTTCGAGCCCCCGCTGCACCTCTCCCAGCATGTAGAAGCAGATGCCGATCTCGCAGACCGTCTCGGGATTGCCGGGGTCGATCTTCTCGGCCCGTTCCAGGTCGATGAGGGCATCGTCGTAGAGCTCGAGAGCACGGAAGGTGGAGCCTCGAGCGCGCAGGGTGGGCACATCGTTGGGATCCAGCTCCAGGGCGGCATTGTAGCCGGCGAGCTCCTGCAGGGAGGGATCATGAGGCGTGGGTAGCGCTACGGCGGTGGCCGCGGTCGGAGCGAAGATGAGTAGCAAGCACAGACCGAGCGCGAGCAGAGGCTTCTCGATCCGATCACTCCGCATACGCCCCACCTCCGTCCGCCGAGGCGCCGTCACGCCGCCGTCGAACCGCTCCTCGTACCGGCCGTGACGGCGACCTGCCTGCGTCGTGCCGAGCCGGTACCACAGCCCATATCGCTTCATTGGTCTCGCTCCCTTTTGCTCGCCGACCCGCGTCGGAACACCGCAAAGCCGCGCCCTCCGGAACGGTTCAGAGTTTATGGCGGCAGACTTTCACCTGTTAATGCCCGTCGACCCGGCTACAATACTCCACGGCGCTCCACTTGCAAAGAGGCTTTGGCTGATCCCACGGTATCAGCCGCAATCGCCCGTTGAAAACCGATTCTGACACCACGCCGTTCCGATCCCGGCACAACGAAGCGTTCCAGAGGGCTCCGCGCTCCGCGGGACACGGGATCGACGCGTAAATTCAGACGGTCGATCCGAGCCGCGAGGGCTTTCGGAAGCGGGTGATGGAGCAGGCCTCGTGCGTCGGGTTGGCGTGATGGATCGTAGGATGGACAAGGTCGGGAAGACGCGGACGGCGACAATGGCGCCGCCGGTTGTGATGGCAATGGCCCTGGTGGTGCCGGTCCTGGTGCTGATGGGCCTCTGCGCGGGATGCCATCAATCGAACGGAATCGACGCCGAAACCCTGAAACCGGCCTTCGAGAAGATCCACAGAAACATCTACAGCATCTACAAGCTGCACGACGGGAGTGCGGTTTATGACCGGCTGGCCGAGAGCTGTGCCGGGCGTGAGCTGGAAAGGGAGGTCTTCGCCTATCTGAAGTGTCTCCAGGTCCAGCAGGAGCTGAAAACATTTGTCACTATCGTGGACGTAATCTACAACGACATTCGTGTCTTGAAATGTGACCAAGAGACCGCAGAGATCTACTGCAAGTGGATCGTGATCGGCAAGGTCCGCCACCCCACCCATATCCATCGCAGGGTAAACCTCAACGAGGCGCTCTACGAGGTGGTGCTCTTGGGCGACAAACCGAAGATCGTGGGTTACGATCTCTTGACCAACCAGGCTGTGGACACGGACAAACAATGATCCGGATACGGAACCTCGATTTTCACTATCCCGGAAGCGCCTTCACGCTGAGGATCGACGATCTCGTGATCGGCGCGGGGGAGCGATTCGGTCTCACCGGGCCGAGCGGATCGGGCAAGACGACGCTCATCAATATCATCGCCGGGATCCTCAAGCCGCGCGCCGGAGAGGTCGTGGTGGCCGGAACGGAGATCTCCCGGCGCAACGATCGCCGCAACCGCGAGTTCAGGATCAGCAACATCGGTTTCATCTTTCAGAACTTCGAGCTCCTCGATTATCTGACGGTGGAGCAGAACATCCTGCTGCCGATCACCATCGGAAGGGGGCTGCGCGCCGACGCCGCGATCCGCGAGAGGATGGAATCGACCCTGGAACGGATGGGGATCGCCGACCGGCGGCGGGCCTATCCACGCAGCCTCTCGCAGGGTGAGAAGCAGCGGGTGGCCATCTGCCGCGCCGTGATCAACGAGCCGCGGCTGGTGATCGCCGACGAACCGACGGCCAATCTGGACCGCCGCAACGCGGCACGCGTCATCGAGCTCATCTTGGAGATCGTGCAGGAGAACCGCTCAACCTTTTTGATGGTCACTCACGATCCGGCCTACTTCGAGATCTTCCCCAGACGCCTCGATCTGGCCGATCTCGAGGAGGGCTCGGCGCAGGTGCACGCGACGTCGCCCGCCGGGAGCCAGGACGACAGCGGGGAGACGCGCCATGTTTGAGCTCGCGCTTCATCACCTGCGCTACAACAAGGTGCTCTCGACGATCTTGATCCTCTGCATGACGATCGCCATCTTTCTGCCCCTTTCGACCTTCATCACCGCGCGCATGCTCGATCGCGAGATGCTGGCCCGCTCGAACACCACTCCGCTCCTGATCGGATCGAAGGGGAGCCCCTTCCTGCTCACCCTGAATGCCATTTACTTCAAGACCGGGATCGAGGATCAGATCGACGCCGGGACGCTGCGCACCTTCCGGCAGCGCTGCGAGGGCCAGGTCATTCCCCTTCACCTGGGCCACAGCGCCAAGGGCTTCCCCGTGGTGGGAACGACCTTCGACTACTTCGCCTTCCGCGGGCTGCGCACGGCGAGCGGACGGCTCCCGACCCTGCTCGGCGAAGCCGTGGTCGGGTGGGACGTGGCCCACCGTTTGCGGCTCAAGCCCGGGAGCGGATTGATCACCGATCTGGAGAACATCTATGACATCTCGGCGGAATATCCGCTGAAGCTGAAGATCACGGGAGTCCTCGAGCAGACCGGAACCCCTGACGATCGGGCGGTCTTCACCGACGTCAAGTCGGCCTGGGTCATGGACGGCATCGGCCACGGGCACGAAGACATCTTCACATCCCCCGATGCCATCGAGGACGATTCGGTGCTCTTCATCGAGGCCAGCGAGGTGGTCTACAACAGCCGGCTGGCCAAGTACACCGAGATCACGCGGGAGAACATCGACTCCTTCCACTTTCACGGCGACGAGTCCGCCTTCCCCCTGAGCGCGCTGATCATCGCCGCCGCCTCGGACAAAGAGCGGGTGCTGGTCAAATGCGAGACCAACCTGCCAACGAGGTCGGCCGAGCTGGAAGCGGGCTCGACAGAGCTGCTCCAGGCGGTGGAGCCGTCGGAGATCATCTTCGAGATCTTGGCGCTGATCTTCGATATCAAGCGGATCCTCGACGGGTTCTCGGGGCTTGTGATCCTGTCCACCGCGGCGTTCCTGTTCCTAGTGCTCTCCCTGCTCTTCCGCCTGCGGCACGACGAGATGCAGATCATCTACAAGATCGGCGGTTCCCGGCACGCCATGGAGATGCTGCTCGGCATCGAAACCCTGATTTTGCTCGCGGTGAGCTTCATTCTGGCCGCCGGGCTGTCCTTTCTGCTGGTGGCAGGCGCTCGGTCTTTCTTTTTGAGCGGTTGATCGCCAACGTATCGAGTTCGCCAGCGTATCGAGTTCGAATGAGGAGATCGAAAATGCATGTCGAAAACGGATGGTCGTTGAAAGTCCGGTTCCCCACCACAACATCGGCACACCGAGCGCGGCCCGTCTCGTGGATCGGTCCGGCCCTCGCGGGAACCCTGGTCATGCTCGCGGTGGCCTTCACATCCTGCGGCGGTGACGCCGAGACTTCTGCCCCTGGCGCCGGGAACGGGGAAGGCCGGCTGGCGGTCTACACGACCTTTTATCCCACCTGGTTCTTCGTGAAGACCATCGGCGGCTCCTCTGTGAACGCCGTCAACCCGATCCCCCCGGACGAGGACCCGATCTTCTTCCAGCCACCTGCCGAGATGGTCCTCGAGTACCAGCAGAAGGCCGACATGATCGTGCTCAACGGAGCGGGATACGCCAGATGGGTCGCCAAGGTCATGCTCCCGGAGGAGAAGGTCGTCAACGCCGGGGCCGCTTTCGAGCACGATCTGATCGAGATCGAAGCGGCCACTACGCACAGCCACGGCGAGCAGGGCGAGCATACCCACGAGGGCATCGACGGGCACACCTGGATCGATCCGCAGCTCGCCATGGAGCAGTGCCGGGCGATCGCCGCGGCGCTCGAGGCCCAGGCGCCCGAGCATGCACAGGACTTCACGTCCAGGCTCGAGGCGCTGCTCGCCGGTCTGCAGGACCTCGACGACCGGCTGCGCGCTCTACAGGAAAAAGGGCTCGAGGTGCCGGTCGTGGCCTCCCACCCGGCTTACAACTACCTCTGCCGCCGTTACGGCTGGACAGTCGTGTCCTTCGATTTCGATCCCCAATCTCTTCCCGCTGGCCCCGAGCTGGAGAAGCTGAAGGCGCATGTCGATGCGCACCCGGGCACGCGTTACATGGTCTGGGAGGAGATGCCCTGCGCCGCGACGGCGCAGGCGATCCGCGAAACATGCGGCCTGGAGCCGATCGAGTTCGCTCCGGTGGAGACGCCCCCTGGCAAGGACCTCGACTACCTCGAGATCATGCAGCGGAACATCGAGAATTTGACTCCGCTGTTCGAGTAGAGAGGTGCACGCACCGGCGGACACCGAACAGTAGAAGCTCCTCTTTCTCCGGTTCCACGTTATAATGACAACCCTACACGATCCTCGAAGGATTCCTTGCAGCCCGAGGTTGCCACAGAATTTAGCCGTCGATCGTGCCGTTCTCGATCGATTCGAGCGACAAATGTGAAACCTGGTTTCCGACAATCTCGCGACGAGTGGCGACAGCGATGAGAATTATGAAAATAGCCCCTTTCCCCCGCCGTTCCTTCTTATTCAACCTTTTCTTCACGACCTGTCTGATCCTGCTGCCCTGTATCGGAATCGCTGCCGCCGGCGTGCTCGAAGAGGTCGTCGATCCCGAAATCACCCAGGCGGAGATCTCCCGCCACATCAAGTTCCTGGCCTCCGACGAGCTCGAGGGACGCGAAGCCGGAACGCCCGGCGCCCTGGTGGCGGCCGAGTACATCGTCGAGCAGCTCCGCGCCGCCGGGGTGGAGCCGCTGGGTGACGAGAAGACCTTCTACCAGAATTTCTCTCTGCCAAAGGGGTATCGCCCCTTGGCGACGACCTCTGTCACGGTGCACAAGAGACGGCGCCAATCGCTGACCTTTTCCTTCGGCAAGGACATCACGGTCTTTTCCAGCTCGGCCGCCGGGCGCGCCGAGGGCACGGCCGTCTTTGCCGGTTACGGCGTCTCGGCGCCCTTCTACGGCTACGATGACTACGAGGGTTTCGACGTGACGGGTAAGATCGTGATCGTGCTGCGCGGGCTACCCGGTGGCAAGCGCGGGCCCGTGAGCGACCGATCGGCGCAACGCAACTTCGGCTCCTTCCGCTCCAAGCAGGAGACCGCCGCAGGCCTGGGCGCCGCAGCGCTGATCGTGATCAACGATCCCGCCGAACACGGCTCGAAGAAGAAGGACACCCTGATCAAGGGAGGCCGCGATCCGCAGGGCGGGATCCCGTTCATCCACATGACCTATCGAGCGGGAGGCAAGCTCCTCTCGGGTACCGGGATCTCGCTGGGACAGACGCAGTCGCGCATCGATAAGTCGAAAAAGCCGGCATCGAAGGAGCTCGACGAGGTGCAGATTTCGCTGGTCGCCGGCATCGAGCCGATCGAGCTCGAGGTGCGCAACGTGGTAGGTCGACTGCGGTCGCGTTCGAAGAATCGGATCGATGAAGTCCTGGTGATCGGCGCCCACTTCGATCACGTCGGACTGGGCAACTTCGGCTCACGCGGCGGGTCGAAAGCACGCGGCAAGGTGCACAACGGCGCCGACGACAACGCCTCGGGCACGGCGGCGGTGATCGAGATGGCCGGTTACTTTAGCGCGCGAACGCACGAGTTACGGCGCGATTTGGTCTTTGCAGCTTTCACCGCCGAGGAGATGGGGCTTCACGGCTCGCAGCACTACGTCGACTCACCCCCGATCCCCCTGGGCCAGACCGCGGCGATGATCAACCTCGACATGATCGGTCGCCTCGGTCGCAGCAAGCTCTTCGTGGGCGGTATGGGCACGTCCCCGATCTTCGAGAACCTGCTAACCGAAGCCAACCGCAAAACACGCATCAAACTCACCCTGGGCAAAGGCGGCAAGGCGCCCACCGATTCGGCCTCCTTCTACAGCAAGGAAATCCCGGTGCTCTTCTTCTTCACCGGGCTGCACAAGGACTACCACCTGCCATCGGACGACTGGAAGCTGGTGGACAAGCGCGGCACCGAAAAGGTGATCCGCCTGGCGGCGGAGGTCGCGCTGCTGCTGGCAACCAACCCCGAACGGCCGCCGTTCACGCGCGCCGACAGCGGCGGATTCCAGTCGGGTCCCTTTCTGGGCATGACGGTGACCCAGAAAGCGGACGGAGTCTATGTGACCCACGTGGAACGTCGCAGCCCTGCGTCACGGGCAGGATTCAAGTTGGATGACAAGGTGCTGGAGTTCGAAGGTCAGCAGGTGCAGACGGCGGCCGACTTCTACGGCATCAAGGCCCAGTGTCCGCCAGGCAAGAAAGTGGCCATTCTCATCCGCAGGCAGGGACGCGCGAAAACGATGAAGGTCAAGCTCGGCAAAGCGTGATAGAATAGATGTTCTGGCGGCATAAACACACAACGCGTCCTCTGCAGAGTCGGAACAGCGCAGTGAGCACCCGCAGCACTGAAGATTCTCGCGACATCATCGACGAGCTCGGCCCGCTGGCCTTCGCCAGCCGCCTCAAACGTCTGGGAGAGAAGCTCCAAAAAGACGTCTCCCGCGTCTACCGCGATCTCGACGTGGATTTCGAAGCACGCTGGTTCTCGATCCTCTACGCTCTGAAAAAGCAGTCCCCCATGACCATCACCGCTCTGGCGCGCTCCCTGCGTCTCACCCATCCAGCGGTCAATCAGCTCGCCGGAGAGATGATCAAGAAGCGGCTGCTGCTCACCGGCAAGGGCAAGTCGGACGAACGCCAGCGGTTACTGCGGCTCTCCGCCAAGGGCAGTCGCGTCGCCGTGAGCCTGGAGCCGATATGGCAAGAAATCCGCGGTGCCACCGAAGAGCTCATCGAGGAGGCCGGATCGAAGCTGCTGCCCCTGATCAGCCGGATCGAGAATCTTCTCGACGACAGGAACATGTACCAGCGCGTCAGCGCACGCCTCGCCGACATTCAGAACAACGACCTCGAGATCCTGGACTATCGGCCGGCCTGGAAAAAACACTTTCAGGCGCTCAATCTCGAATGGCTGCAGAAGGATTTCACCGTCGAGCAAGAGGATCGGGAGGTTCTTTCCGATCCGAACGGCCGGATCATCAAACCGGGCGGGGCGATCCTTTTCGCCCGGCTGGAAGGAAAGATCGTCGCCACCTGTGCGCTGCGGCGGCACGCTGAAGAGATCTTCGAGCTCACCAAAATGGCCGTGGCAAGCTCCCATCGACGCCGCAAGATCGGCTCGATCCTGCTCGCCGCAACCATCGAGCGAGCCCGGTCGCTGGGCGCCGCATTGATCATCCTGGAGACGAGCCCCAAGCTCGTCTGCGCCAACGGCCTCTACCGAAAACACGGCTTTCGACAGACCGACATGCCGCTTCCCGGAATCTCGCGGTTCAAGCGCAAATCGATCACCATGGCCCTGGAGCTGCGCGGAGCACGCACCCATCGGTGACGTCGAGGCCTCGCGCCTTTTTCATAAATCCCGTCATAGAAAGCACACCAACTTCGTCAATCGATGAATCGAACACTGATCGGGCAGCGGGACCGTGTCTCCCATGCTTGAAGAGTCGTACGTTTCCGGTGGTTCACAGATCGCAAGCGTTGTTCATGTCGAGGCGACACCGGATCCCGCTGCCCCTCTTTCGATCCCGCTGTGACGACGGCCGAGCCGAAAGACGACAACGATGATCCCGGCGATGATCACACCGGCGACCACATCCACTCCGTAGTGATACCGCAGAAAGACCGTCGCGATCAGAAGGCCTGCCACAACCGGAACCAGCAGCATCCACCCCTTGATCGTTTGCCGCGCGGCCTGCCAGAGCACGAGCAGAGCGATGATGGCATGGCCGCTCGGAAAGATATCGAACATACGGCCCTCGAGCGCAAAGAGCGCCAGCGCCACCGAGCGGGTCACACCGTCGGTGCTCACCGCGGCGGGGGCTGGGATTGTGGCGGGAAAGTACCCCGGACCGAGGGCCGGCACGGCGTAATAACCGAGGTAGGAGATGAGCCAGCCCCAGAGGAGCATGTGCACGGTTTCGTGGAACGCCCGGCGATCGGGCCGTAGATAGAGCGGCAGAGCCACGACGATCGGCAGCAGGAAGTAGGAGAGCCAGCAGGCTCTGAGGATCTCGGTGACCGCCGGCGTCGCCAGGGCATCGAAAAAGCTTCCCGGATGGGACCCGAAGAGAGCCCGGTCCCAGGCCAGCAGAGCGCCATCGTATGTACGGGGATGGACCGCCGGGACGAGAGCGCCGAGCAGTTTGAAAACGATCAAGATGTAGAGCGCCGGATACCAGTCACGCGCCACCACGAGCCAACGGGACCGCAAGCGATCAGAGAGGCTCACGAGGCCGATTACCGCGGCGATCAATACCGCGTGAAGGGCGACGTAGAGCATCCAGGCCGGCTCCCGGCTGCGGCCGAAGAGCAGGACCAGGCAGGCCTCCACGGCGAGATAGCCGATGATCACCCGATCGGAGCCGCGCAACGACACGGCCAGCGCGTGGAGCAGGCGATGGCGACGATCTTTCACCACCGATGCGCTCACCGCCCGCCTCGCAGGGAGCCGATCGCTTCGACGATCAGCACCACCGCCAGCATGAGGAGCATGCCTGCGGCGCCGAACTTGACGGCGTTGGCGGTGACTGTCAGCCCCCCCTCCACACGAAGACACTGAAGCACGATCTGCACCAGAGCCCAGACCGTGACGATGATCATGAAAGCCATCGGCACGAGGACAAATAGCACCGCCTGGATCCGAAGCCCACCGGAGCGTTTTAACCACAGGGCGACGGTCAGCAGCGCCAGCCCGCCGAGCAACTGATTGGTAGCGCCGAAGATCGGCCAGATCATCTTGTAGGCCGGCACCACGACCCCTCCCGACTCGACGCGGATCGAGATGATCGCCAGAGGCAGTCCGAGGGTCAGCAGGGTGGCGGCGATCTTGAGCACCCATCCGCCGCGGCCCAGGAGCTCCTCGAAAACGTAGCGCCCCAGGCGGGTGGCGGTGTCGAGGGTGGTGAGCAGAAAGGTGGAGATGGCCAGCAGCGCGAAGGACGCCCCGGCCTGCGAGGGGATCCCGAGAACCCCGAAAAAGGAACCCAAGCCGCGCGAGAAAACCTGCGTGGGCGGCCCCGAGAGATCCTGGGAACCGAGGGTACAGACCATCACGGTGGCCAGGGCCATCACCGCCAGCAGGCCCTCCACGAGCATCGCACCGTAGCCGATCGGCTGGGCGGCCTCCTCCCGAATGAGCTGCTTGGCCGTTGTACCGGAGGCCACGATCGAATGGAATCCAGAACAGGCGCCGCAGGCCACGGTGATGAAGAGCGCCGGCAGGAGGTGGCCGAGCGCCTCGTTGTGGAAGGGCAGAGTCGCGGGATAGACGATCTCTCGCCCCGAGAAGATCAGCCCCGCGGCGCCGCCCCCCAGACAGGCGTAGAGCAGGAATGAGGAGAGGTAATCGCGGGGCTGCAGGAGCACCCACACCGGTGTGATCGATGCCACGAAGCAATAGCCTGCCAGGATCCACACCCAGAAGCGCGTCAGGCGCTCGGGATCGCTGGAGTCCAGAGCGGCGGTCGCCGGGGCCTGCTGCCCTACCCACACGACAGCGATCACCAGCGGCACGAAGATCAGCGTGCCGAGCCAGAGAGGAGCTTTGAGCCGGTAGGTGACGAGCCCGAAGAGCAGGGCCAGTACGATGTAGAGACCGGACGATGTGGCCACGCCGCCGTCCGCCACGAAGGTGGAGGCGGTCAGGTCGATGAACGCCGCCAGAACGAGGATCAGGGCCAGCCAGATGAAGATCAGAAAGAGCTTTCCCGCCCGCGGGGTAACGTTCTCCCGCGCGATCTCGGCCACCGAGCGCGCCTTGTGCCGGATCGATGCGGCGAGCGATCCCATGTCGTGGACCCCGCCGATGAAGATGGCGCCTAGGACGATCCAGATCAGCGCCGGCAGCCAGCCGAAGGCGATGCCCGCCAGCACCGGCCCCACGATCGGCCCGGCGCCGGCGATCGACGAGAAATGGTGTCCGAACAGAACCGGAGTTCGCGCGGGGCAGTAGTCGAGGCCGTCCTCGAGCTCCACGGCGGGCGTGGGATTTTCATCATTGAGCGCAAAACGGCGCCGCAGGAAGGCGCCGTACACGAGATAACCGGCGACGAACAGAGCCAGAGAAAGGATAAAGACCAGGGAGAGCATGGTTCAAACGATCTCCTCCAGGGCGAAACCTCGGTGATCTTCGCGGACGCTTCTTAGTACGCTTTGATACATTTTAACGAACTATTTGTGATAATTTATCTCATCGTCGAAGAAAAACGTACTGTACGGATATGCTTGCTTGCTCTTTTCTTGCATGGTTCAACACAGAAGGACGAGCGCGCCTCCCCGCCTGTCACGCCCATCCAATCGGTCGCGCCGAAACCAGCGGGGTAGAACAGAATCTTTTTTTCGTTCGAGGCGAACGTAAAGCCTATCAGAGCCGTACTCGGCTCCATTTCAACACCGGAGGCCACGAGATACAATCGTGGTTTCTCTTTTCGCTGCGACAAAAAACCGTTACGATTCGAGGGAATTAAAACAGACATCCTTGGAAGGAGCTCGATTCACCCACGAGACCACGATGAACGCCAAAGAAAAAACCGCAGCCATCTCCACCGCACTGAACATCCTGCTGACGCTGTTCAAGTTTGTCATGTTCGGGTTCACGGGAAGCCTGGCCATCCTGGCCGAAGCGTGGCACAGCTTCTCCGACATCGCCACCTCGTTCATGGTCTTCATCGCCGTCTTCGAACCGAAGGAGACCGACGGGAAGGCGGGGGTCGGGAATACGCCACCCTCCGAGGAGGAGGGGTGCGCCGCCGCCGCCACCGAGCGTGGAGAGGGCTCGGGCGACGAGCAACGACGTTCCCAGGGCGGCACTGCCGAACAGATCGTGTCCTTCGCCATCGGTGGTCTGCTCACCGTGGTCTCGGCGTTGCTGATCTACAAGTTCTTCAGCGCCGTGCGCCTGCCGATCCGCAACTCCCTTGTTTCAGGTCTCATTTTTCTGGCCTTCGCTTTGGGATCCTATCTCGTATACCGCTTCGAAACCGCCGTGGGGCGCCAGGTGGGCTCGGTGGGCCTCATCGCCGACGGAATGCACTCCAAGGCCGACATGATGGCGTCGCTCATCGCCGGTTTTTCACTGATCCTCTACCATCTCGGGCTCGATGTGGACCGCTGGGCAGCCGGCATCATCGCACTCTTCATCCTCTCCTTTGCGATCGAGACCCTCGTCAACGCGGCTCGCGCCACCTGGCAGCGCAAGCGGGAAGGTGACGCTCTGTTCAGCTCCAAGACCCACAGAATCCAGACGGCTCTCTTTGACCGTTACAGTTGGATCGGCCTGGGTACCCTGTTCCGGAGTCCGACGTTCCTGCAAGCCGCAGGTCTCCAATTGCGGCGCAAGCGGATCCGCCTGATCGCCGTCGTAGCCGTCGTGATCCTCGCCGGCTGGTGGACTTCGACGGCCCTCTTCACCCTCGACATTACCGAGCACGCCGTGATCGAGCGGTTCGGCCGCCCCCTCGAGCCCTCGGCGCCCCTCGGGCCGGGTGGGCTGCACTTCAAGCTGCCCTGGCCCGTCGACCGGGCCGTCGTGGAAAACACCGGCGAGATCCGGCAGATGAACGTCGGCAATGAGGTGGACGAGAACGCCTTCGCCCTCATCTGGACCTGGGAGCACGGCACGGAGGTTCCCTTCATCTCCGGGGATGACAACTACTTCTACCCCTACCTGGTGGTCCACTACAGGATCGGCAACCTGAGCAGCTACCTCTACCGATACGCCGATCCCGATCTGCTGCTCAAATCGATCGCCTACAACCACGTGACCAAGCTCTTCTCTACGAAGAGTTTTTACGAGATCGTGCTCGCCTACCGCCCGAAGTTCGTCGTGGAGCTGACCGCGAGGATCCAGGCCGAGCTAGAGCGGCTGCAAGTGGGGATCGATATCGTATCGATCCACCTGAAGGACATCCACCCCCCCATCAGCGTTTCCCAGTCCTTCGAGGGGGTCATCGCATCGCTTCAGGAAAAGGAAGAGATGATCAACAAGGCGCTCGGCAACGCCAGCGACTATGTGCTGGAGAGCGAGGGAGAAGCCTTCCGGCTGGTGAAGGACGCCGAGGCCTACGCGACAGAGGTCAGAGTCCGTTCCACAGGCGACGCAGGTCTGTTCCTCTTGCGCATCCCGGAAGATCCCGCATCACAGGCGATCAACCGGCGGCGGCTCTATCTGGATGCGGTTCAGGAAGCGCTCTCCCGGCGGGACATGATTCTTTACGATCCCCGGGCGGGCACCTCCGAGCTCTGGCTGAACTTCGGACAAGCTGTCGGCGGACGCGGCTTCGACTTCGAAGAATCCAGTTTCTGAGCGCACTGTTTCGGGCTCGAGATCGGGTATGCGGTACTCGAGCCGGCCATCGACGGCAACCAAAATGGAGTAACGACGGAGTGAGAAGATCATGAGGCTCACGATAGTGATTTTGATCCTGATCGTGTTGGGCGGCGCCGGAACCGTGTTCTGCGCCTTCACGGTGAGCGAAAAAGAGTTCGCCATCGTCACCGAGTTCGGCAAGTCGATCGAGACGATCGACAAGCCAGGGCTGGCTTTCAAATATCCTTACCAGTCAGTGATCCGGATCGACAGACGCCACAACGTGTTCAAGAGCCAGCCGATCGAGCTGCTGCTCAAGGACAAGAACCCGATCGTGGTGGTCTGCTTCGCTTGTTGGCGAGTCCAGGCTCCCGAGCTGTTCATCAAGTCCCTCGTCACACCGGAAAACGCCGAGCTGAAGCTTTCCGACATGCTCAACTCGCAGCTCGGGTCGGTGCTGGGCGATTACAAACTGGAAAACATCATCAACACCGATCCCTCCAAGGTACGGCTCTCGGAGATCGAGGATCTCATTCTGGCGAACCTCGATCGGATGGCCAGCGACAAGTACGGTCTCGAGGTTGTGCGCGCCGGGATCAGGCGGCTCGAGTACCCCGAAATCGTGGAGAACGCCGTGTTCAACCGCATGAAGGCGGAACGTGAGAAGGAGGCCAAGAAGTACCGTGCCGAGGGCAAGCAGCAGGCCGCCAAGATCGAAGCCGAGGCGGACCGCACGGTGAAGGAGATCATGGCCGAGGCCTACAAGAAGTCCCAGATCACCAAGGGCGAAGGCGACCGTGAAGCGATCCGCATCTTCGCCGAGGCTTATGGCCGGGACGAGGAGTTCTTCGACTTCCTCAAATCGCTCGAGCTCTATCGCGAAACCCTGCAGGAAAACACCACCCTGATCCTTTCAATGGACTCGCCGCTCTTCAAATACCTCAAGAGCGACGCCGTCGAAGAGAGTCGGAAGGAGCCCGTCGGTCATGGCGATTAACGTACGAACCCATCTCGACAAGGCCTTGCGGAAGGGACTGCGCTTCTTCAACCTGATCTTGGCGATCCTGCTCGTGATCTACATCGTCTCGGGATTCTATACCGTCTCCCCCAACGAGATCGGTGTGCACCTGCGGTTCGGTGCGATCGTCAGCCCCCGCGTTCCCCCCGGTATGCACTACCGCCTGCCCTGGCCGATCGACACGGTGCACCGCATCCCCGCCCACCAGGTCCAGCGGATCCACATCAATGATTTCGGCACCTCCGGATTCAGCCCCAGCAGCATCGAGAGCCTCGAGGGCTGGCGCGGCTCCGCCTTCCGCCAGCCGCGCATCCTGCGCATGGGCTACGCTCTCTCAGGCGACAACAATCTGGTGAACCTCGATTGCATCGTGCAGTACAGGGTTGGCGATCCGGAGCGGTACCTCTTCCACTTCAGAGACAAGCAGGTGGAAAGACTGCTCTATGACGCCACCTGTTCGACGATCATCCATTCCGTGGCCGGCCGACCTGTGGACATGATCCTCACCACGGGAAAACGGGCCATTGAAATGGAGGTCCAGGAGAATCTGCAGTCGATCGTGGATGCCGTGGAGACCGGCGTCACGATCACCTTCGTCGAGATGAGAGAGGTCAAGGCTCCGGCCAAGGTCCAGAAGTACTTCAACGACGTGATCAACTCCAAGATCGACATCCAGAAAGCGATCAACCACGCCAAATCCTACAGCAACGAAGAGATCCTGGCCTCGCGCGAGCGGGCCGACCGATTGATCCAGGACTCCGAAGCCTACAAGAACAAGGTGGTGTCGGAAGCGCTCGGCGACACGGGATGGTTCACCAACATGCACGACGAGTACCGCCACGCAACCGGCATTACCCGCCGCCGGCTGCTGATCGACACGATGAAACAGATCTTGGTGAGCATCGACAAGGCCTACGTGGTCGCCGACCACGGCGAGCATTCTCCCAAGCTGAAGGTGTTCAAGAATTAGCCGAGTGTATTCGATACGCGCGTTGGATCAACTCACCGAGGTTGTCAGGCCGAAATTGTCAGGCCGAACCGACTCAGAACGCCACCGTCGCGGAGCGATGGATCGTTAGAATCGAAGGGTCGAGCGCCAGCGCTCTCTCACCCCTCCTGCTTGACGCGTTTCTCCGGTGGGGTAGCGGGATGGATCGGCTTCAGGTGCAGCGTGTTCTTAGGCATCTCGAGGGTCACCACGAAGCGCGACAAGAAATCGTTGCCTAGCACGCCGTCGATCCCCGATGGCGGCATCGCGCCGGCCGCGTCACGATCCTCGGCCTCGAGCTCGACGAAGCGCATGGCGATGGGGATCTGCTTCAGCTCCGCCCCGCCGAGTAGAAAAGACGAGGGTTGTTTGCCTTTGCGCCAGCGGGCCTTGGCGGCGATCTCCTTCTTCATCCAAGACCCCGAGCAGGCGGTGCTGATCTGCAGGGTGTACGGACCGTTGCCGTTGATGGTGGCTACGCAACAGAAGGGCCCAGGGCTCGACAAGTAAGGAACCGTCCAGCCGATCTGATTGCGAGGCGGATTCTTTTTAGGCGTCTGCTCGTCGCCCTCTTTCGGCTTCTCGACCGGCAAAAACCTGAGGCGCCATTCGGCAAAGTCGAGGATCACTTTTCGCCCCAGTAGCGCAGGCAGGCCGATCACTCCGCACACCGTGCGTCCCTGGATAACCGATGCGTTGCGCTTGGCGAGGGCCCGCAGCTCGGAATCCTCCTTCATTACCGGCACGATATTTTCAAGGGTGATCGATTGACCGATCTTGAGACTGACCGAATCCAGCTCGGCCTTGGTGAGCTTTTCGGCGAAGCACGACTGGAGCAGCAGAGTTTCAGGGCTGGAGATGTCGAGCAGAAAGATGCCGGGTTCGACATTCTCGCCGTAGATCACCAAGACCTCGATAAAGAGCCGTCCCTCCAGCCCGAGGATTCCCAGACCATCCTCCAGAATCCTGAATCCGCCCCACACCGTCTGCTCGAAGGAAAGCGCATCCGCGGGGGTGGCTTTGGCTGGAGGTGGGGTTTTCTGAGCCCAGAGGGAGTGGCAACAAAAGAGGAGGGTCACCGCGTACAGGAGAAGACCGATCGTTTTCGTATTTGTGAAGATCAAAGCGGTCGGATCCTAATTTATCGAAATCTCCGTCGTCACGGCCTTCGAGAAGATCGTCCGTGTCGGATCGTCTCGCGGTCAGGATCGCCTCTGGTCTCAGAGAGAGCGCGCGTGGATCTCGCTACTTATCTGTTTTTATTAATCGGCCGTGAACCGCTCTCTGGCACTCGATTCCCTTATACCACATCCTTCCTGCCGCGCGGAAGCCTTGATTGAGAGGCTCATTCCATATTATCATGGGCCCGGGAGGGTTGGATCAGGAGTTCGGTTCCGAGAACGAAGTCGATGGCTTGAGGAGGTCTCACTTGGCAGACAAGCGGCCGGAACGGCAAAAAAAGCTTCTCGATGCGCAATCCAATCAGATGCCGACCTCGCGCTACAAAAAAAAAGCGCTCCTGGGAAAGGGCGGCATGGCCCAGGTCTTCAAAGCCTTCGACACGGCGCTACGCCGCAATGTGGCGATCAAGGTGCTCAAAAAACAGTTGGAGAGCGAGATGGGGATCGTGCATCGCTTCATCGAGGAGGCTCAGGTGACCTCGCAACTGCAGCACCCCGGTGTCGTGCCGCTCTATGATCTGGGCTATCTCGGCGACGAGAGGCCCTACTTCACCATGAAGCTCCACTCCGGCCTCACCCTGGACGAGATCCTCGAGGACTCCAATATGCCCGGCTCGGAGTGGACCCTGATCCGGCTGCTGCAGATCTTTCTGCGGGTCTGCGAAACAGTCGCCTATGCCCACTCACGCAACGTAATCCATCGCGACCTCAAACCGGCCAACATCATGGTGGGCGAATATGGCGAGGTGGTCATCCTCGACTGGGGCATCTCCAAAATCGTCGACGACACCCCGCACACCCCGGGGGCCGCGCCCGAGCCCAATGAGGACGACACACAGCACGAAGAGGTCAAGACGGTCCGGCAGCTCGAGGGCGAGATGACCACCTACGGCGAGATGATCGGAACCCTGCGCTACATGTCGCCCGAACAGGCGCGAGGGCAGCTCGACAAGATCGACGCCCGTAGCGATGTCTATGCCCTCGGCGTGATCCTCTTCAGGATCCTGGCCAAGACCTTTCCCTTTCAGGACCAGCACTACAACAACTACACCTTCATGAACATGGACGCTCCACACTGTCACGACGTCGATCCCGCGGTACCCGTGGAGCTCTCCCGGATCTGCTCCCGGTGCCTGGCCAACGATCGCGATCATCGCTATGCCTCGGTCAAGAGCCTGATCAAGGAGCTGCATCTCTTCCTCGATCGCGGCGCCTCTTTTCGGCGTAAGCATTTCCCTGCAGGAACACGGATCATCAACAAGGGTGATCCGGCTCAGGAGGCGTTTTTCATCATTCGAGGTGAAGCCGAGGTCCACGACATCCAGGAGGGGCAGAAGGTGGTTTACGCCAACCTCGGCGCAGGCGACGTGTTCGGCGAGATGGCGATCTTCTCGGGGGAGCGACGCAACGCCCACGTGTCGGCGCTGACCGAGCTCGAGGCGATGGTCTTCGATCGCCAGACGATTCACGACGAGCTCAGCAAGGTTCAGCCCTGGATGGGAGATATCATTCAGAACCTGGCCGACAAGCTCGTCAAGCTGAACGCGAAATATGCCGCTCGCGAGACCGGGAGCGGAGAGCCGTGACCGGCGTTCAGCGACCACTCTTCAGCAGGCCGAGCACCAGCGGTGCCACGTCCTGGATCGAGTCCAAACGCTGCGCGGCGCTGGTCGCTTTCCAGCCCCACAGAACGGTGAGCGCCGGGTTGTAGGTGTGCGATTTCACGGAGAGATCCTCGATGTTGCCGTGATCGCTCGTGAGGATCACGAGCGTCCGGCTCAGGTCGATCGTGGCTAGCGCCGCCGCCAAAAATCGTTCGAGGCGCTCGATCTCCTCCATCGCCTGCTCCATATCCCGGCTGTGCCCCGCCGCATCGGTACGGAAGTACTCGTAGAGCAGGAAATCGAAGTCCCGAGAGCGCCGCCCCAGGATCTCGCCGGCCTCTTCCGGAGAAAAGAGCGGCACATCGAATCCCCTCTCGCGCAGGGCGCTGTTGGTGAATTCCTGGTAGACGGAGCGTCGCGCCCGCAGGTCGTCGAGCGCAAAAAAGGGTAGGCCCGCGGCGCGATTGGACCAGGTAGTGACTGAGAGCCGCTTTTGCCACACATCCTCGCCCAGCTCGAAGAAGCGCGGGCGAAAGGTGTTCAGGAAAGCGGCCCGCAGGCCGAGCTCGACCACCCGTTTCAACAAAGAATGCTCGAGGATCACTTCCCGCAGCGCTCTATTGGGAAAGCCGAAGAGGTGACGACCCAGGATCTCGGCACCGTTGATCCCGGTGAGCAGCGTCGTCTGGCCGGTAGCGCTCTGAGGGATTCCCTCCACACCGAGGGTCGCGTCCAACGCGAGGGACAGGCCGCCATCAGGAAGGCTCGCAGGCGTCTCACCGTCCTGGAAAATGGAGAGACGCCCCCGTGGCAGGCGAGCGAGGGGATTGCGCGCCGGGTCCCTCGTCCCGATACCCAATCCGTCGATGAAAAACAAAACCACTCTAGGACTCACGTTGGCACTCCCGCCAGTAGAATCGCCGCCGCCGCCGATCGCGGCACCGATCGGTATTATCGGCGTCGATACAGCATTTAATGTAGCACCGCGTCCGTGGAGAAGGAACCGCCTTCTTCAGGGCAACGCAGCGGGCCTCTTCGCGTACGACGGCGGACCGCTTGAACTCCCGGCGAGAATGGTTTTCACTGGGCCCATGACAGAAAAACGAAAGACACCATCCCGACGAACGCGGGGCTCGAGGCCCAGCCCGAAGAGGCTTGACTCCTTGATGAGCGCGGCCGGACTGAATCTCGACACCGACCAGATCGAGCGTCTCTGGGCTTTCCATGCTTTCCTACGGGAGCGCAACAAAGAGCTCAACATGTCCAGGATCCACAACTTCGAGAACATCGTGCTCAAGCACTATGTGGATTCGATCCTCGTAGGCGGCCTCATGCAGCTACCGAGCCCACTCCTCGATATCGGCAGCGGTCCCGGTTTTCCAGGCATCCCGCTGAAGATCGCCTATCCCGATCTGCACCTCGTACTGGCCGAAGGGCGTGCCAAACGGGTCGAGTTTCTGCGCGAGACGATCGCCCGGCTCGGGCTCGAAGGCATCGAGGTATATGGTCACAAGGTCAGCGTCCCGCACAATCCCGGCGCCGACCTGGACATAACGTTCCGCGGGGTGATCACCCGCGCACTGGAGGAGATCGGGGCCACCCTCCGGCGCGTGCTCCCCTTCCTGCCCTTCGGCGGACGCGTGCTCTTGATGAAGGGCCCCGACTGCGACGCGGAGCTCGCCGAGGTGCCCGCAGCCCTGCCGGAAGCCTACCGATTGATCGACGATCGCGCCTACGAGCTGCCCGATTCACCCCATCGCAGGAGGCTCGTGGTCTTTGAGCGCACGGCAGCACCGGCGCCGGCGCTGGACTCCGTGTCGGTGGCGCAGGACTCCGGCCGGGGATTCGAAGTTGGAGTCCCCGCCGAGAGACTCTACTCGGGACCGATCCGGGAGATCACTTCGGCCACCAACAGCACTTTCAAGCGGTTTGCGTCTCTGCTGACCGGACGGGGGATCCGCAAGAACGACCAGGCGCTCATCGCCGGCACCAAACCGGTGGCCGAGGTGCTGCGCTGTCGCCCCGACCTGTGCCACGGCTGGATCACCTCCACCGGAGATCCCGAGCCCCCCCCTGCGCGACCGGATGGTGTGGATTTGAAAAAGCCGCAATCGGAAAGCATGAGATCAGCCGGTTCAGTTTCAGGCGAGGACAGGACCTCGTCGGAGCAGGATGCGCCGTCTCCTCTGGTCTGGTACCGGCTCGCGCCGGAGCTCTACAGGGAGCTCGACGTGTCCGGCACAGCCGCGCCACTCCTGCTCACCGACCTCATCGAGATCCCGATCTGGTCGGATATCGAGTGGCCCTCCGGTTGCACCCTCTTCGTACCCTTCCAGGATCCCGACAACGTAGGCGCAGTGATCCGCACGGCGGCGGCTTTCGGGGTGAGCCGGGTGGTGCTGCTTGCCGAGGCGGCCCACCCTTTTCTGCCAAAAAGCCAGCGCGCCGCAGGGAGCGCCCTCTTCCATGTGCCGCTGCTGCGGGGGCCCTCGATCCGGGAGCTGCAGACCGCCGCGGCGCCGCTGCTGGCGCTCTCCGCAGAAGGGCGCGATATCGCCGACTGCGCCTTTCCGCAGCGCTTCGGACTGCTCGTCGGTGTGGAAGGACCCGGCCTTCCCGAACGTTTCCGCGGCGCAGAAACCCTCTCGATCCCCATGACGCCGGGCACGGAGTCGCTCAACGCGGCGGCGGCCGCGGCGGTGGCGCTCTACGCCTGGAGGCTGGCCGAGGATGTTCGATGAGGAAGCCCTCCCGCCCCGATCCCAAAAAAGGTGAACTGGCAGGCCGAAAGGCGGACCTTCGAAAACCTACCAGCTCAACCAAACGCCTACTACTCGGGCACTAACGTGACCCTAATATCACCTGGACGGTTCCCTCCTGGCTTGATGTCTTTGATAACAACCACTTTTTCCTTGTAACCATCGGCGCGGACCCTGAGCTCGATGTAGCCGGTTCTGGCGGAGCACCGGTAAATCCCCGGCGGTCGTTCTTCGCACTCGAATTCTTTGCAGGATTCATCCCGCCCCGAGCGACCGATCGAGAACGCCTCGATCGTGGCGCCGCTCACCGGAATTGTGCCGTTCATACCATCGGCTGGGCCGGTGATCGCGAGAGTGAATTCCTCCGTTCCGAGGAAAATATTTCCATTCCTCCGTTCCGAGGAAAATATTTCCCAGGTCGAGCCGCTTCCCTTCAATGAGTTCGTGGAGGGACGAAACAAAGTGCGGATAGCCATTTGCGTCTATTTTCAAACGGTACCAGCCCTCGGGCAGACCGATGAGCTCGAGCGCTGATCCGGTCATGTTGAAAACGCTCGACCGTGGCTCGGATTTTCCATCGAGGACTCTGACGATGCCAGCCTGCCACCGCGGCCGGTCGTTCCCCAGAGATTTGTATGTTTTAGCATCGAAGAGGAGCGCGCTGACGCGCCCCGCCGGGACCTGAAAGTTTTGAGTCGAATCAGACGCAGGATCGGAAGGGATGTCGATCTCACCGAGGTAGAGACGTTTCCACGGCTGCCGAATGACGCGACGTGTCTGCAACCATACGTACCGCCGTCCTTCTGTGATCCCCGAGAGGCTATAGTATCCATTACCATGAGATCCGATCCAGCAATCAAACGTCTTTGAATTGTCTTCCTTGCGGAGGAGGAGCTGACAGTCCTCGTCGATCGGCGAGCCATCAGAGAAACGCAGATATCCAGACAGGGTCGTGGTTTGGGGGGCGGCGACGCTCTGCGCCGGAGAATCGAACATGACCTCGGTTTCTTCACCATAGACGACTTCAACGCTTCTTCGGGGTGAGAGTACAAGGTTCGGCGACGCGATCGAGACGCTCCAATCGCCGACGGGCAGCAGGATACAATGGCGCCAACTCCCATCGCGATTCACAGTGATCGTTGCCAGCCGTTCGATTTGCCGATCCCCATCCCCAGCGATTTTGGCATCCCCAGCGATTTTGGCGATCTTCACCTCGAAGTCAGAAGAGCTGTCGAATCGGTCTCCCTCGATACAAACTGCACCGTAAAGCGGCACCTTGAACAGCAAACCACCACAGAGCGCACCCTCTCGAACCTGAATCTCCCCACCCGTTTCGTCGGCCCACAGGATTTCCGGCGGGGCTCCAGTTCGATTCAGTCTGTTCCACCAGGGATCGACATACTCGAGGGAGTAGGTGCCGGGTGGACACCCGCAGAGCGAAAATCCCCCATCGGTCTCTACTGTGCACTCCCCGAGGAGGTAGTTGTTGCGTTGAGGATCGATCAACTGCACCGTGCCGACTGCCAGCGGCTCACCGGTCTGCGCTTCCACGACACGACCTTCGATCGACGTTGCCGGCAGATGGAAGTCGATCTCTTCTCCGGAGCCGGAGACGAGATCGAAGATCCCCAGTTCGATCCAGGCTGCAGGCTGCGGGAAACGGACTTTGATCCTGTATCGTCCTGCGACGGAGTTCTCGATCTCAAAGCGACCACCCTCGTCGCAGGTCACCTCGATCGTTGTCGTCTCCCCCCTCAGCCTGGGGACCTGCTCGGATTCTTCATTGGAGATTTGTCGCTCCAGAGACATCCGTACGCCGGCAAGCGGATCGCCTTTCGTGTCTAGGAGCTTTCCCTGTATCGGAAAAGCCGGCGCCGGCAGCGTGATCAACAGCGTATCGGGTTGCCGATCGGAGAGCTCGATCTCCCACCCGATCCGGTTGAACGCCAGCCGGCAGGGATATCTGTCGGCGATAAAGCTCAACGGAGGTGACACGACGACCGTGTAAACATCGGGCATCAGAGGTACGCTCGTGAAGCCGCCACTCTCATCTGTCAGGAATGCAGGCGCGGCAAGGCTGTATTTTGTGCTCGACGATCTCTTGCCGCTGTCCATTGCAAAGACCTTGACGCAGGCGTTTGCGACGCTGTTTCCCTCGTAGTCGAGAACCGTGCCGCGAAGCGCGTACCCTTCGTGGAGCTCGATCAGAAGCTCATCTCCAACGAGATCGATCTTCGCGCAAGCTGGTACATAGTCGTCATGGACCACGGTGAATCGGAATTGACGTTGTTTTTCGGAAAGGCCGCTGATCGTAAACCACCCATCTTTGTCGGTCACGGCGTGGTTGTAGGTGTCGTCTCCGAGGATCAAGAGACACTTCTCCGCCTTCCCACCATTCAACCCATTCGGCCACACGTTGGCGTTCGCCACCGGATCTCGCGTCATGAAATTGATGACCCTGCCCGACACGCTCAGTCCCGGATTGAGCCCGATCACGAGCTCCTCGGCGATCATCTTTTCGTCGATGGTGAATGTTTGCTTCTTTTCGGTTTGGAAGCCGCAGGCCCTGATCTCGAGATAGCCGGCGTCCAACCCAAAAACCTTTTCGCTATCGAAGGGAATATAACACTGGCCCCTCTCAGCGGGGGCGACGTCATCGTAGATTATCAAACGCTTATCGGACGGTCCTACGCCCCAAAGCACATAAAAGCGCTCAACCGGCTCACCGGTGATCTTGTTCACGACCCGCAGAGCAAGGCTGGCTAGCTGTGACCGGATCGGTGTGCGGTTTTTAGGCTGTTTCTCGGCCTCCTTCGAGCGAGCAAGATTATCCGCTCCGTTCGGCGTCGTATCCAAGGGCGACGTGATACCCGGCTCGACCGACGACGCGCCGCCGGGATCTAAGACGAGATCCTTCAACAGCCACTGCCAACCGGTCACAACGACCACCGCAGTCAGCGCCAGCCAGGCGAGGAGCTTCAGCTTGCCGCCCAGCAAGCTGCTCCCTACCACTGCCGCGCTGCCCCCTGCCGCCGCGGCACCGCCCCCCCCAGCCACGGTGCCGGCGACGCCCGCCGCCAGGCCCGTGAGCGGCGCGATTGCCAGCCGCCAGCTCTTTCCATCACCGCCATACTCGACATCCAGCAGTTCACCGAGCATCTTTAGGCCCCGTTGGATCTGGGTTTTCACCGTCTCTACGGGACGGCCGGTCTCGCGGGCGATTTCGCGCGGCGGAGAATCGTCGTAGAAACGGCACAGGATGACCGACTGGTACGGTTCTTCCAGCGCGCGGATGGCATTGACGATCTGCTTGCGGACCCGGGTCTGGTCGTAGATTTCGCTGGCCGACTGCTCGATGCTATAGGCCTGGGCGACCGCTTTCTCACGTTCACGCCTGCGCTTCTCCTCCCTGTTGTCCATGAGAGAGAAATTGCGCGCCACGCGGGTGAGCCAGGCTCTGATTGAATCGTGGTTTCCGCCGCGGGGTGGATTCTGATAGGCGGCAATGATGGTGTTCTGAACGACATCGTCCGCACGATCCACACCAACTAGACTGGTGGCGATTCTGCGTAAGAAATCGACATGACGCAGGAGCTCTTCGAAGTCGATGTCTGTGTGAGTCTTGGTCATCGTTGGCAGCGCTCGCTAACTTGACTCGTGTCGCAATCCTTCTCGTCTTTCACAATGGAAATGCCATCGATTCGAAAAAGGACTCAACGATCTGTGTAAAAAAAGAAAAAAAACACGATCAAATTCTGCAACCACATTCTAGATCGTAAATTGCGATAGGTAATTTTCCTTGAAGTTTTCAATATTTTCGACTCCCCTCGCGCGCAGCTCGCGATGAAGAGCGTTGATCTCGCGAGCAGCCGTGATATCGTGGCTCCTCGTGCAGCGTCAAAGCGGCGATGGTTCGCGCGCGCCGTGGGCTCTGCGGTCCAGGACCGGTATGGGCCGTTATCCAGCTTTCGACCAGCCTTGTCCACCCGAGAAAAGCCCGCGCCGAAGGAGGCGTCAATGACCACGATCACAATCCGTCGGGTTCTATCCCTTCTCTTGCTTTCCACGACGCTCTTTGGCGTGTGCGCCGCGGACGAGGGGGAACTGCTCACGCGCGCCGAACGCAGCGGATTCACCGAGACCTCCCGCTACGGCGAGATTCTCGAGATGCTCCACCTCCTGGAGGAGCAGAGCCCGCACGTGCGTGTCGAGATTTTCGGCACCAGCGCCGAGGGTCGCCCGCTCCCGCTCGTCGTGCTCGGCGCCCCTCCACCGGATTGTCCCGAAGAGGTCGACCGCGGCCGGTCCACGGTGCTCTTCATCCAGGCCAATATCCACGCCGGCGAGGTGGATGGCAAGGAAGCCGCGCTCATGCTCATCCGTGACCTCGTCGGGCTTCGCCGTGATTCCGACGCGGACCACGACCATGAGGCCGGGGAGGTACTCGACAACACGGTGCTCCTCATCGCTCCCGACTTCAACGCCGACGGCAACGAAAAGATCTCCACTGAAAACCGACGCTGGCAGAACGGACCCTTTGGCGGGGTCGGTTTGCGCGCCAACGCCCAGAACCTGGATCTCAACCGGGACTACATCAAGCTGGAGACTCCCGAGGTCCAGGCTCACATGGAACAGATCGTCCTGCGCTGGGATCCCCACGTGCTGGTGGACTGCCACACCACCAACGGTTCGCTGCACACCGAGCCGATCACCTACAGCTTCGGCCACAATCCCCTTGGTGACCTGGAGATCCAGGAGTTTGACCGCAAGGTGCTGTTGCCCTGGGTCGCCGGGGAGACGGAGCGCCGCGAGGGCTATACCGCAATCCCCTACGGTAACTGGGTGAACCGCCGCGATCCTCTCGAGGGATGGCGCACCTTTGGGCACGAACCGCGTTATGCGACAAACTACTGGGGCCTGCGCAACCGGCACGCGGTGCTGATCGAGATCTATGCCTACGCCGATTTCGAGACCCGCGTCCGATCGTGTCGCGCCTTCCTACGTTCCATCGTCGAGTTCGTACACCGCCGGGGCAATGAGGTGAGAAGCCTCGTCGACGCGGCCGACCATAAGGGGGAGATCGGCGCGCGCGGGCCGGTCACGTTCCGGTTCGAGCGGGTCGCGACGGAGGAGCCGGTTGAGATCGAGAGCTACGGGCCGGAGGTCAGAAAGCCGCCCCATCTCACGCCCGGCATCGACGCCGAAGCTCTGAAAACAGTGACCTACCGGGTTCCGTTCTACGCCCTCTTCGAGCCGGCAGGGCCGGGCCGCAACCTTCCCGAACGGGGATACCTCGTGCCCCGCGGGCACGTGAGGCTCGTGGAGCAACTCCGACGGCATGGGATCCGGCTGGCCGAGATCGTGGAAGAAGGGACGGCTGAGGTGGAGATCTTCGAGATCACCGAGATCGTCGCTGCCGAGCGACTCTTCCAGGGGCACCGCACCCATCGGCTGCAGGGCTCCTGGGCGCGCCGGGAGCGCAGCATACCGGCGGGAGGCATTCTGGTTCCCACCAAGCAGCCCCAGATCATGCTGGCCGCTTACCTGCTGGAGCCGCAGAGCGACGACGGCATGGCCTTCTGGAACGTGATGGACTCGTACCTGACGAAAGGCACCTTCGATGCCTCGCCGGCCCCCTACCCGGTTTGGCGCTGGTAGCGAGGCACAGACCTGGTGGCTATTACTACCCGCGAAAGGCGCAGGCCCCCCGGCGACCACCGGCCCCATCTCGCAGCCACGCTGCCGGCCCACGGAGGCGCTCGAGAGCACGAGTCCGAGACAACCAAACCGAGAGGAGAAACGTCACAATGACAGCCCAGCGACTTCGATCCCTACTCGCCAGTCTGATCGCATTGGTCGGCCTGGTAGGGCCGCTCTATTCCGCCGATCCCCCCGACCGGAAGGACGCCCTGTTCCAGGTCGGTCAGGCGGATGGTTCCAGGCTGGAGATCGTCGAAGGGGTTCCGGTGGCCACTCTGGAGGGAACACCGGATGAAATCGGCAGAGCTTACGCTAGCCTGGCTCACAAACCGATCACCCTGGCCTGGGAACGGTACATCAAACCGGCGGCCGGCTTCACCGGCGGTATGGACAAGCTCCAGGAAGCCTCCATGCGGCTGGAGAGCCATGTGCCCGACCGCTACCGACAGGAGATGCGCGCTCTCGCCAAGACGATGAAGATCGGATACAACGACCTCCTGGCCTGCAACGCCTTTTCCGACATCTACCGGATCGGCGGGTGTTCCACCTTCGCGGTCGCAGGGGATGTGAGCGCCGACGGCGTGCCGTACCTGGCGCGCAACCTCGACTTCTTCGGTCTCGGAGTGCTCAACAGGACCTCGATGGTCATCGTGTTCAGGCCCAAGGGCTACAAGGCCTTCGCCAGCGTCACCTGGCCCGGGCTCAGCGGCGTGCTCTCCGGCATGAACCGCGATGGCCTCTGCTGCGCCGTGATGGAGGTTCGCGAAGGTCCAGTTACGACCAATGGAATGCCCTCGACCTTCCTCTTCCGCCGGGTCATGGAGGAAGCCGGAGATGTGGAGGAGGCTCTCGAAATCCTGGAGAATACACCGAGGATCGCCGGGAACAACCTCATGCTCCTCGATCGCAACGGGCACGCGGCGGTGGCCGAGCTCGGCCCGGATCGCTTCGAGGTTCGGCGTTCGAAAAAGGGGATCCTCTTCTCTACCAACAATTTTCATGCAGGCAAGAAATCGGCGCCGCGCTGCCGCCGTTTCGCCCGGTTCACAGCATACACCGTCGAGCGGAAGCAGCCGGTGACCATCGCCGATCTGAAGATGCTCCTGAACGACGTCAACCAGGGGCTCATCACCATCCAGTCGATGATCTTCGATCCGGTGAACCAAAGAGTGCACCTCTCCGCCGGCCAAATGCCCTCTTCCAAGGGGGATTACAAGCAGCTCGACCTGGCAAAGCTGCTTGCCGAAGCAACGACCGCACCCGACGAAGAGAACTAATTCCACATAGGGCAAACTCTCCCGCCCCATCGCTTAGCATGTCGAGTAGACTGGGGGCCTTCCGAGGCTACAGGCAGAGGTTTGTTTTCTCTGTTATCCGCCTGGTTTCCCGGCGGTGCCACCTATTTCGGCCATACCACAGTTGGCCCCCGGTCCCTCACAGAACCGTACAAGCGTCTTTCTCACATACGGCTCTTCGAACACTCATTCAGAGAGCCTCCGCTCTACGAAATGGACTCGGATTTTTGCGGATTTTCGCTGATCGCCATCCGATCCACTTGAGTGCGTCTCGAAAGCCTTCCCATGTGTAGGTGGTCCTTTGGCTCTTGCGGTTGAGCCATTTGAAGAGGATACCTGTTGTATGGTAGATGATAGAGTTACATCTCTTCGAATTATCCGTGATGGCGTAGTAAATGAGGTGCCCTACTTCACGTGATCTGGCTCGGCGCAGCATCTCGCCTTTCTTGAGGTAGCATCGCCCTCGCCGGGCCCATTCGGTGAATTCCCGCAGGCTTTGACCGAATTTCTTGCGGCTTGTCCGTCGCTTGACCTTGAAATAGGTATGACTTTTTGCATCGGCTACGCGACGCAAAAAGTCATGCCTATTCGCTTGATGAGCCGAATGACGCGGGTGTCTCCTACTCTGTGCTGCAGAAACTTGGCCATCCATTCATGGTTGACGTTGTCAAAAAATCCTGTGATGTCCGCTTCCATTACATGTTTGACGCGTTTCTGCTGGATTGTTCGTCCTAATTGGTCCAGACAGTCGTGTGGACTGCGGCCCGAACGGTAACCATAGCCGCTGTCAAGGAACACTTCCTCGTAGATCTGCTCCAAGACCTGTTTGACCAACCTTCCACCAGTTTATCTTCAAAGCAACTGATCCCCAGCGGAGTACCGACGTTTCGCCTTTCACAGGTGATTGTCCGTGGAAACCTTCGCTCTGCGGAGGCTAGCCGCGTCATCGCCAAACCTTTGCTGCTATACCAGTTTCCATCCCTCGCATCGGCGTCGTTTGACCACCTCTTTTCATATTGGCTGGTCATACTCGGCTACTATCCGCTCGATCCGGGATGTTTCACCAAGGACCTTTGGAAGATCCGATGCTCGCCCGGTTGTTTCCTTGTCGTTTGTCGAGCTCGATGCCGTCTGAGACCCCGGGGGTGCCGAAGAGAACTCGTCGATAACGCTCTCCCCTGTTTTGCCTGCGCCCTGCCCCGCAGGATCGGCGCCACCCCCAATTAGGCTTCTCGGGGCTCTGGGGTAGATTCAGGGCATCACACCCTTCACCTCGCTCGTCTCGCGCTCCTTGTTACGTGAGCACTACCAGGCTGTTGACTAAACTTTACCCGGAAGGGCTTGTGCTCATGAGCTTCCCTCTCAACCAAGACTCATTGCCAGGTTTGAACGGGGTACTGCATGGCCGCACCCCCGTTAGCAGCGGTAGTGCCCTTCATGGCAGTGCGGCTGCAGTGTCCCGTCTCGTGTGAGCAGCGGCAGCGTGGTGAGCAGCCCGCAGCGCCGACTCGGTCGTGAGTCGGAACCGATGGTTGTCTAGGGATTCTTGGGGTTCGGAAACTCCATGGTCACGCAGTGCCAGGCTCCACCGGAGCGGATGATCGCAGAAGCGTCGATTGCGTAGAGCGTTTTGCCAGGATACACCTGCTGGTAGATCGCGTAGGCATCCTGGTCGAGATTGATGCCGAAGCTCGTGAAGAGCACCACATCGTTGGCCACCAGCGAGTTCGTGTAGGTGCGCACCACAGGGATGATGAAGAAGATGTAGTACACATCGGGTTGGGGAATGCGCACCACGTTCCAGGGATCGCCGTTGCCGTTGGTAGAGGCCGCCATGAGAGCGGCGCAGTTCTCCAGGATCTGGTAGTCCTTCTGGTTCGGAGCGTACTCGGCAACGAGGATCGTGTCTTCGTCGACGATCTTGAGGAACATATCCACGTGGCCCGTCATGTCGAGCGTGGGGTCCTGCGGCACGATGTTGGCGTGGGATTGAAAGGCCGAAAGGACGCGCTGGTCGATCACAGCCGGATTGACGCCGCTGTTCTGCGAATAGGTCCGTTGGGAGTAGATGACGCAGCCTAGACCGTCGTGGTTCAGGTTGCCACCTTCGGTGTAGACCACATCGGTGGTCTGTCGGTTGACGCGCGGTACACCCGCTGCCTGGGAGATGAAGAGCGGAGTGTCATCGTCGTCGGGGCGCGAGTTTGCGTAGTGAAAATCGACCACACCCCAGGCGTTGCTGTTGTCGTCGTAGACGAACTGCGGGCCGTAGTCGCGGATCCAGACACTGTTGGTCTTCTCGACCACCCACTCGATGTGGCCGACGGGCGCACCTTGCTGATTCAGGTAGGAGAGCGCATCGTCCCGCTGTGCGGTGGTGTTGACCCACATGTAAATCGTGACACCGGCCCGGGAGAGCGCATCGACCATGTCGGCCCACTCCGCTTTCATGCTGCCCCAGTCGAAAGGCCAGCGCATGAGCACGCCTTTGAGCCGCTCGAATTCCGTAGCGGGTTCGTACGAAACCCGGCTGTCTCCCATGATTCCACGGTGCGACTCCGACCGGGATTGCGCCTGGCCCGCAGCCGGATCGTTGCTCTGGACGTCAGACTTTAGCTTGGCGTAGACCGCTTCGATGAGGATGCGGCCTTCGGCGTCGCTCAGGCCCAGCTCCTCGAAACGACCGGCCGCTTTCAAGTCCACAAAGAGCCGGTCCACATTCTTGTTGGTGCGGAAGTGGGGCTGTGGCGTCGACTCCGCCACCACCTGCAACATGCGATCGAGGTTGCCGTGGCATTGAGCCTCTTCGGCGGTCCACCGGGGATCTTCGCCGCACCAGGCTGCTGGACCACCCAGGATCAGACCGGCGACGACAAAGGCGAGTAACGACAGCTTGGTTGAGATCGAAACCATAAATAACGTCCTCCTTGTAGAACAACCTTTCCTCGTGATGAAAATCCTATTGTATCAGGTCACGGCTCTCATTCCGCATGCAGGTTAGTGCTTTCGTTTCCCACCGCGGCAATCAGGCTCGCGCCATGCCGTGATAGGTGGCTCACGAGCCGTCGTGCCCGGGTATCCGCAAAAGGACTTTGGCTTCGAACAGGATGCCGCCTGCCACGCCGAGGGCGAACATGAGGCAGTCGGAGGATAGGAATTTCAATCCCCGTCGTCGATCTCGCGGCGTGCCAAGCCCCCTCGTTTCGCACAATCTGGGCGATGAAATCGGCTGTGGCTTCTGAAAACTCGTACTCCCTACGACACTTGTCTTTACGTTGACGGCATCATATCATCGAGTCCATGATTTTGCTGTTGCTAGCGACCCTGTTTTCGCTGTTTCGATCCCTATGACGACGGCTTCGGCGGGCTCTCCATCTGCGACTACAACGGCATGGCCGCCGCGGACAACGCAAGCTATCCTTTCTGGACCGACACGCAGCGGGACCGACGCTGACGTCTACATCATCAAGACCGACGCAAATGGCAATCTTTTGTGGAGTCGTAAATACGGAGGTGTCGATTCCCACGAATCGGGAACAGAAGTGCAGGAGACCGCGGACGGCGGTTTTATCATCGGCGGAACAACCGACTCGTTTGGCAGTTACTACGATGATATCTACCTGATCAAAACCGACGATGCGGGCAACGAAATGTGGAGCTTCATCAACGGAGGGATCGATACAGACGTTGGAAACGCCATCGCGATCACGGATGACGAGGGCTACATCATTGCGGGTTATACCCGGTCATCAGGTGCCGGAGAGAGCGACGTCTATCTGATTCGACTGGAAGGATTCGAGGTAACCATCAAGACCGAGGTGCTGACTCCATCGATTCAGGCGCCTGGCACCTTGAGAGTCAGAGTGACCGCCACCAACCAGAGTGTCGCGACAGTCGTCACGGATGTCTTCACCCGCGTGCAACTGCCCAACGGATCGTGGTATCCCTTCGGCGGGACCTGGCTGCTCGGCCCCTACACCGAGTCGCTTCCGGCTCAAGACAGCCGCAGCGCGACCATCTCGCACAATGTAGCTTCCAAGGCACCCGTGGGAAGTTATGTCTATGAAGCCAGCATCGAATCCTATCCCTCGATCGACCATCACTCGTCCGATGAATTTCAGGTGATCCCCTGATCAACGATGTGTGACCGGGAAACCTGTTGCTTCGATCTGATAACCAGGCTGACAGGCGAAAAGAAGTCATTGACATCGGCAATGTCGGTCGTCACTCATCGGAATCGATATTGAAATCGCAATCTAAATCGAGAACCGTACTTTCCGTGTCGGGGTCGGTATCGGTAACGGTAACGGAGTCGAACTACTCCGATACCGATTCCGATACCAATAATGCAGGATAGAACTGAATTTCTCCGAAAAATGGTAAAATACTCCTGCCATTGAGTCTTATGGGAGGGGTACCAATATCAGGAGAACTGATGGGATTGACGAAGGTCACTACTAAAGTCACGAGCTTCGAAGGCACACAGGGAAGCTATGAGGCTGTTTTCCTGGTCGATACCGGTGCTGTCGATTCGATGGCACCCGCCCCCGAACTGGATAAGATCGGTGTCAAAAGGCAAGGAAAAATGGCTTACGAACTGGCTGACGGTACGATCCGAGAGTACGAATATGGATTGGTCAGGATCGAATTCATGGGGGAGCTCACTGCCGGTCGCATCATCTTCGGTGAGGCGAGTTCAGAGCCGCTACTGGGAGTCACCGCACTCGAGTCTGTAGGCATTTTGGTCGATCCGACCAATAAAACCTTCAAAAGACTGCCGGCGATTCCTCTGAAATAAAATGCACACCGTAATGAATCCTCACTAGACATTCCGATTCTCTATTCCATATCCCGCAACAGCACGACCTCGAACTTGCCGTGACGTTCAGGCGAACTATCGCCGTGACGGTGTTCTGGTCCCGGTCCCTCCCAGTGATGGAACAATGTAAAGTAACGCGGTCGCGCAATCTGTCGCTCTAAGACGATATATAGTGTCTATACTCATTGATTTACTGTTGGTCATCCGCTACTCCTTTGATCTCGTTTAAATTTCACGTCTGTGTCTTCGTTGCACTGACCTGCTGTCGACTCCTGCAGAACTGATCCGCCATCTTGATCAATGCTAGCTAACGTCCAGGACGACTTTCATCGATCTTCCGATCACTGACTTCGAGATCTGGTGACCGAGCCACGATCATCACACTTCGCATTCGCCGTCCGTACACAGCTCGAGCACCAGCTCTTCGGTCTCCTCACCGCATGTGTTGGCGAAACCCTTGGCTTCGTTGATGACCGTGAATCCGCACTTCGGCAGTACCTTGCGGAAGCCTAAGTTGTCCGTGGCAACGCGCGCGTAGATGGGACGTTTTTTTGTTGGCCTGCGCCAGGAAGTCCGCGAGCGAACGGGTGGCGAAACCTCGCCCCCAATAGGCCCTCCCGATCCAGTAGTCGACTTCCGGTTTACCCTCGGTCTCGTAGCTCAGGACGCTGCCGACAACCTTTCCGTCGAAAACGATCGTCTTGGTGATGACTGTCTCCGCGGCCATGATCTTTTCCCAATGGGCATCGAAAGCCTGCCGGTCGGTCGAGTCCTTGGAGGTAAAGGCCGCCATGTGGTTGGCTTCGGGATCGAGTTGAAACTCGAAGAATATGGGGAGGTCTTCGAAGACGACATCCCGCAGCAAGAAATTTTTGGTCATGATATTATCTCGACAAGAACAGCGTGAGCCTCGCGATTTCATTTTACGACTCTGCAACTGCGGCAGTTGCGGTGGCAGTGTCCTTAGCTCGTTTTAGCAGCGGCAGAGTTGTTAGCAGCCCGCAGCACCGACTTGGCCTTGACGCGGAACCGAGCGTTCGTGGCTCTTGGATTCGATTTCGATGTCGAAGGCCACGGCTGGCCTGTCAGGATGGTTTCAGGTAGAAGCCGCCTTCCTGGCGCGAGCGCCAGATTCCCCAAGGGGCTAACAGGCTCGCCTGAGAGCTGCTGCGAAGCTTGTCAGAGTGAAAGCCCGTATATCCCACTTTTCTTCATCTTAGTGTTCCTTCGTGGTGCAATCCAAAATCGGATCAACCAGTAGAGTAGGAGAGGGCCTTCCTTTTCAGAAGGCTCCTCCCCCCTCATCGCACCGGACGTGCGGATTTCCCGCATCCGGCGCACCCAAG